>Ga0247837_1000367_pt1 | contig 94441 bp, 67 predicted proteins | sample LaCtaG_2_FD_187115 | JGI IMG/M metagenome (GOLD analysis project Ga0247837, IMG submission 187115) | Freshwater microbial communities from meromictic Lake La Cruz, Castile-La Mancha, Spain - LaCruzMarch2015_14.5m | ecosystem: Environmental > Aquatic > Freshwater > Lake | place: Spain: Castile-La... | reverse complement strand
CGTCGAACTCCTTGGCGATTTGCTGGATTGTTTTGATGCCCTTGAGGGCTTCCAATGCCACTCGGGCTTTGAACTGCGGGTCGTGTCTTTTACGTTTGGCTTTCACTTGGTTTTGGGGTGTCTGGGTTGTCCCTCCCAACCCGTAACCACCATAATCTCATAACTTCACTACTGGCCCGAATTTCGGGGTCCACCTCACAACTCACTTTTCCGAAAGCGCCTGTATGCACTGGATTCCAAAGCGTAGCTAGTAATGCATTGTTCCGCGGTTATCTCGCCGGATGTTGCAGGTGTAACACAAAGCTCGACTCGTTGCTCCGAAAAGTAATTCCATTCAATTTCAATCAGCTTATCGGGCCAGCCAACGTCACCCGTTGGCTTTGGTGCCTTTATTGCAATCAGTTGAACATCCAGAGTAAATAGAGGCTTATCTAGCCTTGTGGAGTCATCCATAATAACTTTTATGAATTGGGCTACACATTAAAGTTTCACCCCACCGCCTCAGCACACCTTCCGCAGAGCGTTGGATGCGCTTCGATGGTGCCGACGTCGGGGAGGAGCTTCCAGCAGCGTTCGCATTTGGGGTTGGTGCAGACTTCGACGGTGGCGGAGAGATCTGATCCACGGGTGATGTGGAGGTCGCTGAGGATGAAGAATTCCTGAAGTGTGGGGAGGTCCTGGAAGACGGGGTTGGCGAAGCCGGCCTCGGGGAGGGTGAGCTTGACGGTGGCTTCAAGGTTGGAGCCGATCTTCTTGGCCTGACGGGCGGCTTCGATGGCTTGCTGGATGACGGCGCGGGCTTTCAGCAGTTCTTCGACGGCGGCGGTGGCCTCGGTGCTGGCGAAGGTGGTGTTCGGCTGCGGGAAGGCTTCGAGGTGGACGCTGTCGGTGTGGCCGAGGAACTCCCAGGTCTCGTCGGCGGTGTAGGCGAGGATGGGGCCGAGGAGTTTGGTTAATGTCTCGGTGATCTCGCGGATGGTGGCCTGGGTGGCGCGACGGCGGGGGCTGTCGGCGGCATCGCAGTAGAGGCGGTCCTTGGTGATGTCGATGTAGAGGGCGGAGAGGTCGCCGGAGACGAACTGAGTGATGGTGCTGGTGACTTTGCGGAAGTCGTAGGCGGCATAACCGGCGAGGCAGTCGGTGAGGACGCTGTGGAGGCGCTCGAGGATCCAGCGGTCGATGAGGGGGAGGGACTCTGTTGACGGGATTGACGGTGTTGACGCGGGGGATGGGGCGTCGTGAAGGTTGCCGAGGAGGACGCGGAAGGTGTTGCGGATGCGGCGGTAGCTCTCTCCGGTTTGCTGGAAGAGTTCTTCGCTGAAGGGGACGTCGTTTTGATAATCGACGCTGGCGGCCCAGAGGCGGACCATGTCGCCACCGTACTTGTTGTAGTAGTGGTCGGCGGTCATGGGCTTGGCGGCTTTGTCGGTGCCCTGGTCGCTTTTGCTGATCTTTTTGCCGCTGGTATCGACGACGAAGCCATTGGTGATGACGGTCTTGTAAGGGGCGATGCCGCGGACGGCGACGCTGACCATGAGGCTGCTCTGGAACCAGCCGCGATGCTGGTCAGTGCCTTCGATATAGACATCGGCGGGGCAATAGAGCTCGGGGTGGCGATCCAAAACGGCGACGGAGGAGGAACCGGAGTCGATCCAGACGTCGAGGGTGTCTTTGCAGCGCTTGCTGCCCTCAGGCAGGCCGACGAGGTCGCTCCAGAAGGCGTCGTCTTTTTCAAACCAGAGGTTGGTGCCGTGCGTCTCGACGGCGTCGGCGACCTTCAGGGAGATGGTGTGATCCATGATGGCCTGGCCTTCGGCATCGTAGAAAATAGGCAGCGGGACGCCCCAGGTGCGCTGGCGGCTGATGCACCAGTCGGGGCGGCTTTCGACGGTGCCGTAGATGCGGTTGCGGCCCCAGGCGGGGAGCCAGTTCACGGTGTCGATGGCCTTCAGGGCTTCGTCGCGGAAGGCGGCGATCCGGATGAAGAACTGCGGAACAGCACGGAAGATGATGGGAGTCTTGGAGCGCCAGCAGTGGGGATACTGGTGGACGTATTTTTCGTTGCCAAGGAGCGCTCCTTTGCCCTCAAGGAGGGCGATGATGCCTTCGTTGCTCTTGAAGACGTGCTGGCCGACGAACTCGGGCAAACCGCACTCGGCGGTGAAGCAACCGGCGTCATCGACAGGAGACAGGATGTCGAGGCCGTTTTCTTTGCCAGCGATGTAGTCGTCCGCGCCATGGCCAGGGGCCATGTGGACAGCGCCCGTGCCGGTGTCGTCAGTGACGAAGAGTGCCTCGATGATCTTTGATGTGCGGGGGAGGAAGGGATGCTGGGCCGCGCCGCCATTGAGCAGGCTGCCTTTGAACTTCTCCGGCGCATGAGCTGGATCGAGCACGAAACCGGTGGCGGTCTGGAAAGCCTCGAGACGCGAGGTGGCGATGACGAGCTTCAGGCTACGGCCGCTGGCGGCGTGGGTGAAGGTGCCACAGATGTAGTCAAAGCCGGGATGCAGGGCGATGCCGAGGTTGGCCGGAAGTGTCCAGGGTGTGGTGGTCCAGATGACGAGATTCGCGCCATCGAGTCCGGGCGGTGGATTGACCAGCGCAAAGGTGACGAAGATGGCCGGAGAGGTCTTTTCTTTGTACTCGACCTCAGCTTCGGCGAGGGCGGTCTGGGCACCGTAGCTCCAGAGGACGGGGCGCTTGGCACGATAGACGAGGCCTTTCTCCAGGAACTTCGCGAAGGTGCGCATGATGTCGGCCTCATAGGTCGGCGCGAGCGTGAGGTAAGGGTTCTCCCAGTCGCCGAAGACGCCGAGGCGCTTGAAGGACTGGCGCTGGATGTCGATGAACTTGCGAGCGTAGGCTTCCGAGCGCGTGCGGACCTCAGCGGGGGCGAGGTCCTTGGCTTCCTTCACGACTTTGAACTCGATGGGCAGTCCATGGCAGTCCCAACCGGGGATGTAGGGGGCGTGGAAGCCTGCCATGGTCTTCGACTTCACGATGAGGTCCTTGAGCACTTTGTTCAGCGCGGTGCCCATGTGGACGTCGCCATTGGCGAAGGGCGGGCCGTCATGCAGGACGAACTTCGGGCGTCCGGCGGCCTGCTTCATGATGCGCTGGTAAAGGCCGCCGGCTTCCCATTTGGCCAGGCGCTGGGGCTCGCGAGTGACGAGATCGGCCTTCATGGGAAAGTCGGTCTTCGGCAGGAGAACGGTGTCTTTGTAGTTCTTGGCAGTGTCGGGAGCGCTCATGGTCTGGGGAAAAGGGCGCGGAGGCTAGCGCACGGGGTGCGCAAGGGCAAGGGAGGGATGGACGGTCTGGCGCGGGCCAGAGCCGTACCCTGCGGCGGCGAATTTGCCGACGACAAACTTCACGATGAACCATCCGATGCGGAGCCACGCGCCTTCCCAGTTCAGTGGGAGGCGCAGTTGGGTCACGGCGTTTTCATGCCTCTAGCTTCCAGGGGCCGCGATATTCGCGGGTGAGGAGCTTGCTGGCCTCGAGGTCGCCGATGATTTCTTCCTTCACGGGATCCCACTTGATGGGGCGGTTCACCATGAGGGCGATGAGGGCGAGGTGACCGGGGATGGCGCTGCGGTGGGCGGTCTCGACGGGGGTGACGGTGGGTTTGCGGGACTTCACGCAGTCCAGGAAGTTGCGGTGGTGGCCGGGGGTCTCGTAGAGGCGCGTTTTGATCACGTCATCGCCGAGCTTCGGAGCTTTGGCGGCTTCGATGACTTTGTCGCCTTCGCGCTTTTTGATGATCTGCTTCAGCTCGGGCTTCGAGGCATCATAGCTGCCGCGGTTCACGTGCACCCAGCCATCGGTGCCGATCCACTTGGTGCCCATGGCGATGTCGCCATGACCTCCGGCGATGGTCATGGTGATGTCTCCGGCGTAGGTGGCCTCGGCGCGGTACTTCGTGGCGGTGTTCCAAATGTCCGTGCGCGCAGGCATGTCCACCTGGATGGGCTTCACCTCGCTCGGGCCGGAGCTGTCCATGTCCATGCCCCAGTGGGCAATGTCGCAATGATGGCCGATCCAGTCGAGGAGCTGGCCGCCGCCGATGTTGTAATCCCAGCGCCAGTTCTTGTGTACACGGCACTCGATGTAGTCCTGGAAGGTCGCAGGGCCGATCCACATCTCATAATCCAGCTCCGCAGGCGGAGGCGTGACGCTGCGTTTGTCGCCCGTTTTGGCGAAGTCGTTGTGCCCAGCGGGCAGGCCAACCTCCACGCGGGTGAGTTTGCCGATGAGGCCGTTGCGCACGACTTCGGCACCGATGCGGAAATTGTCCTCACTGCGCTGCCAGGAGCCGGTCTGCCAGATGCGGCCATTCTTTTGCACGGCACGAACGATGGCCTGCTGCTCGGCGATGGTGCGAGCGAGCGGCTTTTCACCGTAGATGTCCTTGCCGTTCTTCGCGGCTTCGATGGAAGTGAGGGCGTGCCAGTTGTCCGGCAGGGCGAGCATGACGGTGTCTATGTCCTTGCGGGCCATGACCTCGCGGTAGTCGTGGTAACCTTTGCAGTCGGTGTTCTTGTAGGCACCGTTGATGGTGTTGAGCGCTTTCTCGAGGTTGCGTTTGTCAATGTCACAGGCGGCAACGATCTGGCAGTCGGCTTCGGCGAGGAATTTACCGGTGTTGCTTGGCCCCATCATGCCCCAGCCGAAGACGGCCATGGTGATTTTGTTGGAGGGGGCGTTTTGGCCGAAGACACTGGCGGGGACGATGGTGGGGAAGCCGATGGCAGCGGCGGTGTGGGCGATGAACTGACGACGGCTGGTGAAAGGGATGCGTTTCATGGTGGACTGGCTTTTTAGGACAAAACGGCGGGTTTTGTCGAGAGGGAAATGGTGGGGGAGGCAATCTTGTCGGGCCACCACGCCCTTGCGGGCGCGGCTACAGCATGGTGTTTTCCAGCGCCTGGACTTCCTTCTTCACTAGCGCGCCGACGCGGTGCTTGGCCAGATAGACTTGGGCGGCGTTGATGCCGAGGGCCTCGCTGGTCTTTTTCACGCCCCAGCCTTTCATGACGTAGCAGTCGAAGATCTGGAACTGGCGCGGGGAGACCTTGGCTTTCACACGCTCCAAGGCGGCGCTGGTGATGTTGTCGCGCCATTCGCGGTCCCAGATTTTTTCCAGGAGGTTGTCCTTGTCGTTGGTGAGGCGGTCGAGCACGAGGCCGCTGGTGTCCTCGCTGTCGGCGTGGCCCTGGTCGGCCAGGGAGGGCTGGCGCTTGCGGGCGCGGAAGACATCCAGGACGCGCCAGCGGGTCATTTGCAGCAGCCAGGCCTTGAAGGAGCCGGCGCGGGGGTCGTACTGGCCTTTCTGGACCTGGCGGGCGATGGCGATGATGGTCTCCTGGATGACATCAAAGGCCTCCTCGCGGGTGAGGCCGGCTTTGGTGGCGACGCTGTAGATGAGGCGCCAGTAGGTCTGGTAGAATTCGTTCCAGGTGCGTTGGTCCTCCCAGTTGTTGAGGCGCTCAATGAGGCTCTTGCGGGTCTTTTCCCACAAGCCTCTCTCTTTTTTCGCTTCTTCGGGGATGTCGGGCGGCAGTTCCTCCATGAGAGTCTGATTGTCAGCCTTTGGCAGCGCCTGTCAAACAGCGTGTCAGGGGCGGGCGGCCCCGGCGGGAAAAAAAGGTTCTTTCGGGGAAGTGATCCGCAACGGTCTCTTGCCACGCATGGTGGGGCTGTGATTAGATGTCTGTCATGACCTCTACTCTCTGCGCTGTCACGGTCCGCCTGCTCACCGGCGCAGTGGCGCGCTGGCAGGGCTGCGGGCCGGAGTTGCGGCAGCGCATCTACTTTGCCAACCACACGAGTACGCTGGATGGGCCGGTGCTGTGGGCGGCGCTGCCACAGGTGATCCGGGCGCGCACGCGACTGGTGGCAGCGCATGATTACTGGACGGCGAACCTGCTGCGCCAACACATCGCGCGGCAGGTTTTTAATGCGGTGCTGATCGAGCGGAAGAAGCCGACGCCGGACTGCAACCCGCTGGAGGACATGCTGGCGGCGATGGGGCAGGAGCACTCGCTGATTATCTTCCCGGAGGGCGGGCGCTTTGCCGGGCCGGACCCGCAGCCGTTTAAGGCGGGCCTTTACCATCTGGCCAAACGCCGCCCGGACGTGGAGCTGGTCCCAGTCTGGATGGAGAACCTGAACCGCATCCTGCCAAAGGGAGAGGTGCTGCCCGCTCCGCTGCTGGGCAGTCTGACCTTTGGTGCGCCGCTGCGTCTGGAGGAGGGGGAGCCTAAGCCTACCTTTCTGGAGCGTGCCCGCTCTGCGGTGATGGCGCTACGTGAGCACTGAAAAAGCATTATGAATTTCGACCGTGAACTTTTCTGGATGATCGTGGGTGTCATTGCCCTGCTGGTGGTGGCATCCATCCTGGCAGGGGTGCTTTTGAAGCGGGCCTCCAGCGAGGGCGCGCGGCACACGCTGGAGAATGTGAGGGCGCGGACGCGGGCGTGGTGGGTGATGGTGGCCGTGTTCACACTGGCGGTGCTGACGGGCATGGTGGTCACGGTGGTGTTGTTTGCGCTGATGTCCTTCATGGCACTGCGGGAGTTTGTCACGCTGACGCCGACGCGGCCTGGGGATCACCGGACGCTGTTCTGGGCCTTCTTCATTATCACGCCGCTGCACTACTGGTACCTTCTCAGCGGCTGGTACGGCATGTTTGCCATCTTCATCCCGGTGTACGCCTTTCTCTTTGTGCCCATGCGCAGCGCGCTGGCCGGGGACTGTGAGCGCTTCCTGGAGCGCACGGCGAAGATTCAGTGGGGGCTGATGATCTGCGTCTATTGCGTCAGCCACGCCCCAGCGCTGCTGCTGCTGCGCATCCACGGCTACACGGGGGAGAATGCGAAGCTGCTGTTCTGGTTCGTGGTGGTGGTGGAGATCAGCGACGTGCTCCAGTATGTGTGGGGAAAGACGATGGGCCGCCGGAAGATCGCGCCGCAGGTCAGTCCGGGGAAGACTTGGGAGGGCTTCATCGGCGGTGGGTTATGCACGGTGGGTATCGGCACGGCGCTGTGGTGGGTCACGCCTTTCTCCCCGTTGCAGGCGGCGGGAATGGTGACGCTGGTGGTGCTGATGGGCTTCTTCGGCGGGCTGGTGATGTCCGCCATCAAGCGTGACCGTGGTGTGAAGGACTGGGGTCACGCCATCGCTGGGCACGGCGGTGTGATGGACCGGATTGACTCGCTAAGCTTTGCCGCGCCAGTGTTCTTCCATGTTACGCGGTACATGCTGGAGGGGTAGCCCGGTCACGGCAGCTTTTACTTCGCGTAGCCAGCGGCGGGCTTGCCGTCCGCGCCTAGCTTGCCCGTGGTCCAGAGCAGCGCGCGGGTGACGAGGTCCAGGTAGCGTGCATCGGCGACGGTATCGTTGTTGTGGCCCAGGGTGGTGCTGAAGACGCGCGTTTTGCCTGGTCCGAACTCATTGGTCCAGGCGACTACGGCATTGACCTCGGTGGCCTTGGCGTTGGGATCTTCTGGCTCGCCCTTCTTGACCTTGGGTTTGACCATCTGTTTGCCGCTGGCCAGGGGTTTGCCGGTGAGGATATGGACGTTGTTGTAGAGTTCCTCCTTGATGGTGGTCCAGTTCTCCAGGCTGCGGGTGATTGCGTGCTCCTTGTCGGTGAAGGTGATGTCAATAGGCTCCTGCGGGCCGTGACCGGTGGACTGGAGGCCCAGGAACTCAAACCAGCCGGCATTGTCGGCACCGGCTTTCACCGGCTCGCGGAAGTTTCCCCAGCGGTAGCAGTGCATGGCGCAGTGTAGGTTGACGGCTGGCGTGCCGCTCTTGTGGGCGGCGAGGATGTTGCCCACATAGGCGGGGTCGGTGATGTCGGCTGCGCACTCGTCATGGATGACGACGTCGAAGTCCTTAGCCCAGTCCTTGGCCTTGTAGATTTCAAAGGTGGGCTTGGTGCCCTTGTCGGGATTGTAGGCCACGTCCACAGTGGCGTGGATGCGGGATTCGATGCCTGCTTTCAGGATCTCCTGCTGCTTGGCATAATCATGGCAACAGCCGCCTGCGACGAGCAGGACACGCAGGGGTTTGACGGCAGCAGTTTCCTGGGCGCAGGCCAGGTAGATGCCGGTAGTTGTGGTGGCAAGGGCGAGCAGGAGAGGAAGGAGGAGCTTTTTCATGGTTCATGCCTGGAATAGCGGGAAGGGGGCGTGGAGTCGAGAGCAAAATTGCCGCGTTTCATCAGCGCGCCGTTGGGTGTAGAAAATGGGCCATGCCGTTGACGCTCGATCTGCACACTTTTGACCCTGGGCTGCCTGCCGAAAGCCCGGAAGCATTTGCCGAAAGTGTGGCGCGGCTTATTGAGGAATCCTGGGACAGCGGGGCAGATATCGCCGTGTTGCCGGAATTCACCTGGATGGGCCTGGAGCCGCTGCTCCCGCCGCAGGATACATCGTTTCACGCCGTGGCTGAACTCTTCTGGGGGCGGCTTTACCCCAGCTTGCTGCGTCGCCTCACCCGTCCGGGGAAGGCTGCCGTGCTGGGAACCTGCCCATTTTTTGATGTCACGCACGGCACACTGCACAACCGCGCGCCCATCATTGCCGGGGGGCGTGCCTTGCATCAGGATAAGCTGCACCTCACGCCCTGGGAGGCTGCTTTCACGCCTGGGGATGCTTTGCAGCTCTGGGAATTCGGCGGCCTGCGCATCGCGGTCATCATCTGCCTGGACATCGAAATCCCAGAGCTGTCTGCGCGGCTGCGTGGTTGCGAGGTGGACCTCATCCTCTGCCCTAGTGCCACGGAGACTGTGCTGGGGGTGGAGCGCGTGGACCGCTGTGCTTCTGCGCGGGCGGTGGAACTGGGCTGCCATGTCGGAGTCTGCCACCTCACCGGGCAGGCGCGTGCGGAACTGATTGATGAAAATGTGGGTCGTCTGGCGCACTACCTGCCCTCGCAGTCGGTCTTCCGTGATGCCCCGCGCTGCACGGAGACGGCTGTGTACACCGCAGGTTGCCACCGGCTGCGCATCACGCTTGATCCCTGTGCCTTAGCCCTCATGCGCCGGATGCGTGCGGAGACGAATCCTGCTCTGCTTGGCAGAGAAATGGCTGGAAACGCACGCGTTATTCGTGTCGAATCCGCTCCCTCATCACCTCCCTAAAGCACATGAAAATCATTCAGGAATTCAAAGACTTCGTCTCCAAAGGCAACGTGATAGACCTCGCAGTCGGCGTCATCATTGGCGGCGCGTTTGGCAAGATCGTGGACTCTGTGGTGAAGGACATCATCACGCCCATAATCGGTCTCATCGGTGGGCAGCCGGACTTTTCCGGCATCGTCCTCTTTGCCCACCAGATGCTCGACAAAGACGGCAAACCGGTGCTGAAGGACGGCATCGCCCAGCTCGAAGGCGGCATCATGGTGGGGAACTTTCTCAATGCGCTGGTCAGTTTCGCCATCATCGCCGCCGTCATCTTTTTTGTCTTCGTGAAGCCTATGGCTAGGCTCAAAGCCATCGCCAGCAGCCCCACCCCCGCGCCCGATCCAGCCCCCGCACCCCCGGCACCAGAGATCGCTCTGCTCACCGAGATACGGGATCTGCTAAAGAAGTAGCCTGGTCAGGCATGGTCCATGACTGCGCTCATCCCACTTCTGAAAGATGCGCCTTTGTTTAGCAGAAGTTGTTGAGCATTCAGACGTAATGTCTGACTGTTCCGGCCCAGCCACGTCATGCGCGACTACTTCATCCGCCGCTTCCTGCTCATCATACCGACGTTGATCGGGGCGACGATGGTGGTGTTTTTCATCACGCGGGTGACGCCAGGTGGACCGCTGGAGGCCGCACTGCGACAAGCGGCAGCGCAGCAGGGGGATCGTGGCATGAAGGACGCCGGCGCGTCGCTCAGTGAAGAGCAGAAGGAGGAAATGGCGGCCTATTATGGCTTCGACCGGCCGTTTTTCCCGGCCTACCTCGCCTGGCTGGGCATTTTGCCAAAGGAAGGCGACAAGCAGTTTATCAAGTTTGCCAAGGACAAGCAGGAGATGCCCGTGACGCTGCAAGAACTGCTGCCGCGCGAGCAATGGCAGCCCAACAACGCCTACCGGATCACGCAAGCCAAGGTGACTCGCGATGGCAATCTGTCCGCCGATGATACCAGCGGCCCGAAAGAGTGGAGAACTCGCGTGGAGAAGGACAAAGAGCGCGTGCAGGTCTTCCGCCCGAAGTTTGACGGCCTGCTGCAAGGCAACCTAGGAATCTCGACGCGCTACAACGAGTATGTCTGGGACATGATCCGCGAGCGCATGCCGATCTCGATTTTCTATGGTTTGGTCACTTTTATCATCAGCTACCTCGTCTGCATCCCGCTCGGCATTTTGAAAGCCATCAAACACCGCACGGTGATCGACAATGCGAGCTCGATCCTAATCTTCGTGGGCTACTCCATCCCCGGTTTCGTGCTGGCGAGCGTGCTGGTGGTGTATCTCGCGGCGCGGCTGAATTGGTTCCCCACGGGCGGGTTTGTCAGTGAAAACTTCGCCTCACTCACTGTCGGTGGCAAAGCCTGGGACGTGGTGCATCACGCCGTGCTGCCACTCATCTGCTACATGGTCGGCAGTTTCGCCTTCATGACCATGTTGGTGAAAAACAACCTCATGGACAACCTCGCCGCTGACTACGTCCGCACGGCGGTGGCAAAGGGTGCGGGCTTCAAGCGAGCAGTGCTCGTTCATGCGCTGCGAAACTCGCTCATCCCGCTGGCAACGACGCTGGGGCACATCGTCTCGATCTTTGTGGCTGGATCGACGCTCATCGAGCTGATCTTCGAGATAAACGGCTTCGGCCTGCTTGGCTACTACAGCGTGCTTGATCGTGATTACCCGCTCGTGATGGGCATTCTCGTCATTCAGGTCGTCTTGCTCATGGTGGGCAACATCTTGTCTGACTTCTTCGTGGCTCTGACCGACCCACGTATCCGTTTCGAATAACCCATGTCCCCCCGCACCACCGGCATCACCCTCCTCGTCTATGCAGCGCTCAGCGCGCTGTTTCGCGGGCTGTCGTTGTCTGTGCCGGTGTTCAAGGTCTCGTTTCTTGGCGGTGCTTGGCTGGGCTGGATTTTGCTGGCGGTGTTTGCGCTCACGGGTGGTTGGTTGCTCTGGCGCGGTCAAACGCAGTGGCATTGGAGTCCGCTGACTTTGAAACAGTTCCGCCGCTTCCGTGAGATCAAGCGCGGGCATGCCTCCTTCTTGGTTTTGCTCGCACTCGTTGGCGTGGGATCACTCGATACCCTGATCGTGGGCAAACGCGCACTCGTCGTTCGCTATGAAGGCAAGTTCTTCTTCCCGTTCGTGACCGACGTGAAGCCTGCGACCACCTTCGGACTCAAAGACGAGTCGGAGACGGATTACCGCGAGCTGCAGCGCCAGTTCCGCGATTCAAAATCGTCCAATTGGGTGCTCATGCCCATCGTGCCGTATGATCCAAAGCTCGACACGCCGGAGACCATCGAGGAGGTCGTGCTGCGTGATGGCGTGGCGTATCGGGCGAGCGAAACCAAGCCATTCGATGGTCGCGCTTACACGCTGTTTCGCGACAAGCCGCAGCAGAAACGCCAGGAGTGGGTCTTCCGTCATGGTTTGAAGCAGGGCGAGATGCTCGGCTGGGATGCGAACAACGAGCAGGTGGAGAAAGCCACCTTCGACAAAGGCAAACGCACCGCCTACAACGACTTCACCGAAGGCAAAGCAGCCGCGCTGGAGTCTCAAGCCTCTGAAACCATGCTGACGGTGGTTTACCCGCCATCACCGCCATCGTGGGCGCATCGGCATTTCCTCGGCACGACTTCGATGGGGGGAGATGTGCTCGCCATTCTCTATGGCGGCTGGCAGCAGGCGATCATCGCTTCGATCCTGTTTGTGACTTTCGTTTTCGTCGTCGGTGTCGCGGCGGGCGGTTTGCTCGGCTACTTCGGCGGCGTTCTGGATCTTGTTGGCATGAGGTTGATCGAGATCTGGTCGGTACTGCCGTTCCTGTTCATTGTGATGATCGTCAGCTCGATCGTCAGTCCGAACTTGTTTCTCCTGGTGGTCATCATCTCGCTGTTCAGTTGGATGGGCACCACGATCTACATCCGCACGGCGGCCATGAAGGAGAAGGCGCGTGATTATGTCGCCTCAGCGCGGCTTCTCGGTGCCAGCACGGGTCGCATCATCTTCAAACACATCCTGCCAAACAGCATCGCCATCCTGGTGACGCTCGCACCTTTTGAAGTGTCGGCCATCATCACTTCGCTCGCCGCGCTGGATTACCTCGGCTTCGGTCTGCCGCCGGAAGAACCCAGCTGGGGACGTCTGCTGCATGAAGGCACCGAGGACTTTAATTACCCCTGGATCGTCAGCAGCGCCTTCGTGGCGATGACCACCGTGCTCGTGCTTGTCACCTTCGTCGGTGAAGCCATACGCGAGGCCTTTGATCCGAAGAAATTCACGACCTACCGATGAAGAGTTCTCAGTTCTCAGTTCTCAGTTCTCAGTTTCCTGAAGGGCGCAGCGCTTCTTCCGGGACTGAGCACCATGCACTGAGCACTGAGCACTTGTTTCCATTCGCTCTCAAAGCCGCGCTCATCACCTGCTTCGTCTTTCTCACCGCCTGCTCCGACTCCGACGACACCCGCTTCCCGCCGTATGACAACACGGAGGAGGTTGCGGCTTACTGGAAATCGAAGCCGGGCTTCTTCCAGTGGAAGACCGCCGCGGATTTGCCCACGAGCCTGAAATGGGAGAACGCTGCGGATGTGCCGGAGTTCGGCGATCCGCGCGCCAAGAAGGGCGGCACCTTCCATGACTGGCATCCCACTTTCCCGCCGACCTTCCGCAAGGTCGGCCCGGATGCGAGCAACGGCTTCCGCCGCCAGCATCACGACAACGTCGAGATCGATCTTGTCACACGGCATCCCGATGAGGATGTGTGGATTCCCGGCATGGCGAAGGAATGGGCCGTCTCGGAGGATCGCAAGACCGTCTATTTCCGCCTTCAGGACAAGCTGACCTACTCCGACGGTCATCCTATCGATGTGGAGGACTTCTTTATGACCTTCTTCGTCATGACCAGCACGCACCTGAAGGATCCTTGGTATAATGACTGGTACACGAAGGAGTATGCTGGGATCACGAAATTCGACGATCGCACCTTCTCGATCACGATTCCGGAGCCCAAACCGGACCCCATCTGGTATGCGATGATTCCGCCCAGTCCGCGTCACTTCTACAGCGAACTCGGACCTGACTTCCCGGCGCGCTATCAGTGGCGCATCTGTCCGGTGACCGGGGCTTATGTGATCGACCCCACTTTGATGAAACGCGGACGCTCCATCACGCTGAGCCGAGTGAAGGACTGGTGGGCGCGCGATCTGAAGCACTACCGCTACATCTTCAATTGCGACTTCCTGGAGTTCAAGATCATCGCCAGCCCAGACAAAGCCTTCGAGATGTTCCGCCAGGGCCAGTTCGACTACTATCTCGCAGGCCTGCCGCGCTATTGGTATGACAAGGCGGAGATCCCCGAGATCTACCACGGCTACATCGAGCGGCACATGTTCTACAATGAGTTCCCTCAGGTCACCTGGGGCATCCGCATCAACGAAAGCAAGCCGCTGCTCGACAACCTCGATGTGCGGCTCGGGATCAACTACGCGATGAACTTCCAGAAGGTCATCGATGTGGACTTCCGAGGCGATAAGACCCGCATGAACAGCACGGTGTCCGGCTTCGGCAAGTTCACCAATCCCGATCTCCGCGCCCGACCCTACGATCCGGTCAAGGCCCGCGAGCAATTCGCGAAGGCGGGTTTCACCAAGGCTGGACCGAATGGCATCCTGCAAAACGCTGAGGGCAAAAAACTCTCCTTCACGCTTACCACCTTCAACTCTGGCGTGATCACGCCGATTATGCTGCGCTTGAAAGAGGAGGCCAAGAAGGCGGGATTGGAGATCAATGTGGAGGGTCTCGACTCCACACAGATGTACAAGAAGCTCGACCAGAAGAACCACGAGATGGGCTTCGCCGGATTCGGTGCGCAGCCACCTTATCCGCGCTTCTGGGACGACTACCATAGCGCCAATGCCTTCAAGATCGGCAAAGACGGCAAGCGCGAGATCGTCACCGATACCAACAACATGACGCAGACCGCCGATCCCGCGCTCGACCCGCTGATTGACCAGCATCGCAAAGCCAAGACCGAGGAGGAAGTGCAGCGTCTCTCCTGGCAGCTCGCCAAACTCATCGAGGACCGCGCCTGTACCATCCCGGCCTGGGAATCCCCGTTTTACCGCTACATGGCCTGGCGCTGGGTGCGCTGGCCGGAAAAAGGGAATGCGCGCAAGAGCCGCGAACCCATGGATGAGCACATGTTCTGGATCGACGAGGATGTGAAACGTGAGACGAAGGAAGCCATCCGCACCGGGCGCGACTTTGGTGAAACCCTGCGCGTCTTCGACGCCTACCAAGCGAAGCAATGAGCAGCCCCATCCTCCAGGTCGAAAACCTCGTTACCGCGTTTGATACCGACGCTGGGCGCATGACTGCCGTCGATGGCATCAGCTTCGATGTGCCCAGCGGCAAGACGCTCGGCATTGTCGGCGAGTCGGGCTGCGGCAAGAGCGTTACAGCTTTCTCCATCACACGGTTGCTGCCTCAACCTCATGGCAAAATCCTCGGCGGCAGCATCCGCTTTGAAGGGCGCGACCTGGTGACTCTGCCGCTCGATGAGATGCAGAAGATTCGTGGCAACGACATCTCCATGATCTTCCAGGAGCCGATGACGGCGCTGAACCCGGTGCAGACCGTCGGCAGACAGCTTGCCGAGGCGATCTTGCTCCACACGGAATGCAGCAAGGCGGACGTGCTGGCCCGCAGCATCGACATGATGAAGAAGGTGCGCATTCCCGCACCCGAGCAGCGCCTCAACGAATACCCGCATCAGCTCAGCGGCGGCATGAGACAGCGCCTGATGATCGCCATGGCGCTGATCAATAAACCCAAGCTCCTCATCGCCGACGAGCCCACTACCGCGCTGGATGTCACCGTGCAGGCACAGATCCTAGAGCTCATCGCCGACCTGCAAAAGGAGATGGGCATGAGCGTCATCCTCATCACTCATGATCTCGGCGTCATCGCCGAAGTGTGTGACGAAGTCGCCGTCATGTATGCCGGACGCATCGTTGAGCAGGCCAGTGTCTTCGATCTTTTCGCCAAGCCACGCCACGCCTACACCCAGGGACTGCTGGAAAGCATTCCGCGTCTCGACAGCAAGCCCAAGACACTCTTGAAAGCCATCCCCGGCAATGTCCCCAGCATCGCTGACTTCAAGCCCGGCTGCCGCTTCGCCGAGCGCTCGGGGCGGGAGCACAGCCAGGCGCAGCTGACCACCCGTCCGCCCTTCGTTGAGATCGTGCCAAACCACTTCGTCGAGCACTGCCCCATCTGCGTCGCATGAGCCTCCTTACAGTCAAAAACCTCCAGCAGCACTTCCCCGTTCGGGGCGGCATTCTCAGGCGCTCTGTCGCTTCGTGCAAAGCGGTCGATGGGGTGAGCTTCACGCTTGGGGAAGGTGAAACCCTCGGCCTCGTGGGCGAGTCCGGCTGTGGCAAGACCACGTTGGGCAAGGCCATCGTGCGTCTGCTCAAGCCCACCAGCGGCAGGATTGAGTTCGATGGGCAGAACATCACTCATGCAGGAATCGGCGCACTGCGGCCCATGCGGCGTCATGTGCAGATGATCTTCCAAGACCCGGCGGAGTCTCTGAATCCTCGCCACACGGTGCGCGACATCTTGGAGGAGCCTTTCATCGTGCAAAAGCTGGGCTCGAAGGAAGAACGTCGAAAGTGGGTGCTCGACCTGCTCGACAAGGTCGGCCTGCCCGCGAGTGCGACAGATCGTTTTCCCTTCGAGTTCAGCGGCGGTCAGCGTCAGCGCATCGGCATCGCACGCGCCATCGCTTTGAAGCCGAAACTCATCATCTGTGACGAGCCTGTCTCCGCGCTTGATGTCTCGGTGCAAAGCCAGGTGCTCAATTTGCTGCTCGATCTCCAGCGCGAGATGGGCCTGAGCTACCTCTTCATCGCCCATGGCCTCAGCGTCGTGAAGCACATGAGCGACCGCGTCGCCGTGATGTATCTGGGCAAGATCGTCGAACTTGCCCCGGCGGAGGAGCTTTATCACCATCCACGCCATGCCTACACCAAGGCCCTGCTCGATGCCATCCCCGTGCCTGATCCGGCGAAGCGCCGTAAACGCGAACTGCTGCAAGGCGATGTCCCATCGCCGATCAACCCGCCTGCGGGCTGCGCTTTCGGCCATCGCATGAAGCATCCGAAATGGCAGGACAGCGTGGGCATGGACTTGACGCTCAAAGAGGTCGCGCCAGGTCACTGGGTGCAGCCGTGTCCTTGCTGTGGGTAGGCGGATAGTCTGTTCTCTCTTGCGCTGTTCATGCCTGCAAAGCGATCCCACGAATCCATTTGTCGCCTTTTTTGGGGCTGGGACGCGCCTGTGCTGGATCGGGCCGTGGCGTTCCTGATGCAGGGGTGGGAGCCAGGGGCAGGGGCGCTGGATTTGGCGGAGACGCTCTTGATCGTGCCGACGATGGAGGCTGGGCGGCGGCTGAAGGAGGCACTGGCACGGGCCACGGATGTGCAGGGCAGGGGGGCGAGCGTGCCGTGGGTGTGGACGCCGGAGCAGGCTCTTTTGCCGCTACTGGCGCGCGGGAGGGCCGCCTCGCGGTTACAGGCGCAGATGGCCTGGCAGGTGGCTTTGCAGAAGGTGGAGATCGAGGAGTTGCAGGTGCTGTTTCCGACCCTGCCGGAGGAGCGTGGATGGATGTGGCAGGTGGAGATGGCACGGCTGTTGGTGGAGTTGAAATCATTGCTTGGTGCGGGAGGATTGTGCTTTGGCGATGCGGCGGTGCAGGTGGCGCAGGATGCGGCGCGGTGGCACGAGCTGGCGGTGATCGAGCAGGCGTACCTGACGGAGCTGGGCAGGGCACAGCTACAGGACGTGCAGGCGCTGAAGTTGGCCGGGACAGATGCGCCGACTGTGCCGCAGGGGATGAAGCGTGTGCTGGTAGTGGCCGCGCCGGACCTGCCGCCTTTGATGCATCGTTGGTTGCGCGGTTGTGCGGCGCACCGGCTGACGGTGACGGTGGCGGTCCAGGCTCCGCCAGCACTCGCGCACATGTTTGACGAGATTGGGCGGCCTTTGCCGGAGTTCTGGGGCGATGACGCGCTGGTGCAGGTGGCGCTTGCGGATGCGGCGATTCATTTGCGCCATGCGGCATCTGCGCAGGCGGATACGGTGATCACACTGCTGCGGGCGCTGGCCCCAGGGGCGCGTGTGGCGGTAGGCATCGGTGATATGGAAGTGGGCGCGGTGTTGGAGGAAAAGCTGGCTCTGGAGGGCGTGCGTGTCTTTGAGCCGGGCGGCGTGAGCGTGCAGGAGGTGGGGCTGTGGCATGTGCTGGGGCAGGTACGCGCTTTGATCGCAGGCAGTTCATGGCGGGCCTTTGCGACGCTGCTGCGCGTGCCGGAGGTGCGCGTGGCGCTGACGGGCGCTCGTGAAGGCGGACTCCATGTGCTGGAGGTTGCGGACGCACTGGCGGCGGAGCACATGCCGGTGACGCTGGCCCATGCGCGGGAGCTTTTGACGCGGCAGGACGAGGCGGCGCTGCGACTGGCACGGGCGATCGCGGAGGCAGAAAAACTGGTCGCGGAGTTGAAGCGGCTGCCTTTGCCGGAGGCGGCGCGCGCTTTGCTCATCCGCTTGTATGGAGAGCGCGAGTTCTCGCCTGAGGTGCCGGAGGATCAACGGACGACTGCTCTGGGAGATGAGTGGCTGAAAATCTGCGCGGAGGTGCAGGAGGAGTCGGCACGCTTTGGGTTGAAGCCGCGTCCGGAGGAGGCGTTGGCAATGTCGTTGGAGGTGCTGGAAAAGACGGAGCTTTCGGAGCCGCGCGGCGAGGTGGACCTGGTGCTGCAAGGCTGGCTGGAGCTGCTATGGGAGCGTGCGCCGAACCTGGTGGTGGCGGGTGTAAATGAGGAGCATGTGCCGGGCATCCAGATCGTGCATCCTTTCCTGCCGGATCGCGTGCGCCAGCAGCTCGGACTGCCTAGCCAGGCGACGCGGTTTGCGCGTGATGCCTTTACTCTGCGTGCGCTGGCCGAACAACGATTGCTAAATGGCGCGCTACATGTGCTCTGTGGTCAGTGGAGCGAACGCGGGGATGCACTGCGTCCCTCGCGGCTGTTGTTTCTTTGTGATGACAAAGATTTGCCGCAGCGTGTGACGCATCTTTTTCCGAAAGAGGACAGCCGGGCGGTGCAGGGGAGGGAGCCTGCGCGCGCAGTGGCGTGGAAACTGCGCCCCCGGCTGGTGACGCCGAAAGTGGAAACCCTTTCGCCTTCGAGCATCCGCTCGTATTTGGAGTGTCCGTTTCGTCATTACTTGAGCAGCGAACTGCGCATGGAAGCCATTGACCCGAACAAGCGCGAACTGGCGGCGAATGAGTTCGGTGTGCTGGCGCATCAGGCATTTCAAGAGTTGGGCCGCCATGAGGAGATGAAGCGAAGCATGGACAAGAAGGCTATTGAGGATTTCCTGATCGAGACGGCGCTGGCGAAGGTGCGGGTGCTTTATGGCGAAAAGCCAGCCCCGCTGATCACGCTGCAACTGGAGAGTCTAAAACAACGCTTACGAAACGCGGCGGAAACGGAGGCTACGGAGCGCGAGCAGGGCTGGCAGATTTACCAAGCGGAGTGGATGCTGGGTGACAAGGATGATGACAAGCCGCTGCTGATCGAGGGCGCGCGGCTGCGCTGCAAGGTGGACAGGGTGGAGCGGCATGTGGGCAGCGGGCGTTTCCGTGTGCTGGACTTCAAGACATCTGATAAGGCTACGCCGCCGATGGAAGCGCATCTGGCTAAAGTTTCGGGGCGGAAGCAGATCGTGGATGCGGATGAGTGGAAGTGTTTCAGCCTCCGTGATGGCACGCGCTACCAGTGGCGGGATCTGCAACTGCCGCTGTATGCAGCGGCACTGCGGCTGCATGGACTCGCACCTGATGCGGTGGGTTACTTTGCCCTGCCAAAAAGTGTGCAGGACACGAAGGTGATGATCTGGGAAGGTTTCACGGACGAGTGGATCGAGCAGGCGCTGATGTGCGCTGCCGAGGTGGTGAGCCGACTGCGCGAAGGCATTTTCTGGCCGCCTGCGGCGAAGGCGTATGATCGCGGCTTTGATGAACTGTTCCTGGGCGACATCGCGGCCACGGTGGAGATGCCATTGCCATCCGCGTGATTTCACGCTAGGGGCAGGGGCTTATGAGTGACTTCAAACTTCTGGTGACAGGCTGCAAAGGCCGCATGGGGCAGGCTGTGATCGCAGCCGCAGGCGCGCAGGGCGTTGCGGTGGGCGCGGGCATTGACCTCGGTGATTCGCTGCCGGACGGGCTGGCAAAGAGCGATTGCGTGATTGATTTCACCTCCCACCATTTCACGGATGAGCTGCTGGCAGAATGCTTGAAGCAAGAGAAGCGCATGGTCATCGGCACCACTGGGCACACGGCGGAGGAGCTGGCGCGGATCAAGGAGGCCTCGAAGACGCTGCCCATCGTGTTCGCCTCAAATTATAGCGTCGGCGTGAACACACTGTTCTGGCTGACACGGAAGGCGGCGGAGCTGTTGGGGCCTGACTTTGACCTGGAGGTTCTGGAAATGCATCACAGGCTGAAGAAGGACTCGCCCAGCGGTACGGCGCGCACGCTGGTGGAGATTTTGGCCGCTGTGCGCGGGCTGGAGTATGACAAGGACTGCCGTCATGGTCGCTTCGGGGATGTGGGCGCGCGCACGCCGAAGGAGATCGGCGTTCATGCCATCCGTGGCGGTGATGTCGTGGGGGATCACACGGTGGTTTTTGCCAATGTGGGTGAGCGCGTGGAACTGACGCACAAGGCCAGCAGTCGGGACACCTTTGCCAGCGGTGCCGTGCGTGCCGCGCGCTGGCTGGCGGGGAAGTCGGCGGGTCTGTATGACATGCAGGATGTACTGGGGCTTCGGTAATTGACGGTGGATGGAATCCCTCAATCATCGTCAACGATTGCAAACCACCGCCGCTATCCCTTTTGGCATCGCGCTCGGATCGAATCTCGGTGACCGGGAGCCGAATCTGCGGTGTGGGGTGGAAATGTTGATACAGCGCATTCCAGGAGCCTGCCTTTTGGCGGCGGGCGCGCTTTATGAAACAGATCCCGTGGACTGTGCGCCGGGGACGCAGGCGTTTTTGAATACGGTGATCGAAATGGCGGCGGGTGTGACGCCGCATACGTTGCACGCGCATCTTCAGGCTGTGGAGCAGGCGCTGGGACGGCCTGCGCAGAGGGAAAAGAATGCGCCGCGCAGGCTGGACATGGACCTGCTCTATGTGGGGGATTTTGTCAGTGATGATCCGGTGCTGATCGTGCCGCATCCGCGTCTGCACCTACGGCGTTTTGTGCTACAGCCGCTGGCTGACATCCGGCCTGAATTGGTGCTGCCAGGCCATGTGCAGACGATTGCGGAGCATCTGGCGGCTTTGGAGGATGATCCGGCGGCGGTGCGACGTGTCGGCATGTGGTGCGCGGGTAGCTATTGAGCCAGTGCTGTCTTGTGACGCAGGGCAGAGGGGGTTCATGGGGAAAGATTCGGGAATGCGGGGGTGGGGGAAAGATTTGTGTCGAACTGCGGGCGGGTTTTGCCATAGCCTGACGCATCCTTTTCCGCTGCCTATGACTGACAATGATCCATCCCAAATAACCGGCACCGATACTGGAGGGGAGCCTACCTTGGAAACTCCCCGGCCTGACGAAGATGTGCCGCAGTCCACCTCAGTGGCGACTCTTTCGACCTTCATTCCCCGCCTGCGCCCCCGCCACGTCGAAGTGGAGACGCCGCTGCTCGTAGTCGAGGAAGGTGAGGAGGCACTGCCCGTGCTCATCGCTGATGAAGATGAAGATGAAGTGGTGCTGGAGGCGGTGCCGGATGAGGACCCGCTGGTGCCTACGATGGCGTTTGCAGATGAGTTGCCCAGTACGGCAGTGGTGCCGCCGGTGCAGCGTGAGCCGCGTCGGGTGCCGGTGATGGGGATCATCATCGGGGTGTTCATGGTGCTGCTGCTGGGGTCACTGGCGTTTGTGAGCTGGTTCAAGATCAGTGGGAAAGGGCGGCGTGCGCAGCGGTTGGAGGCGCTGCACGCTAGCGCGCGCCCGCAGGGATCAGACCTGGATGTGCGCCTGCTGCTGGGGATGCTGGATGACCTGGCGGTGCGCGACAAGGCCGCAGATACGCTGGGGCGGCTAGAGGGTGGGGACTACATTGACCGCCTGGTGCTTGGGCACCTGCCGACAGTACGGCAGTCGCCAGCCTGTGCGGCGCTGACGCAGGTAATTGGTCGGCGGCGTCTCAAAGCGGCCTTTCCCGAGGTGCTGGAGATGATCCACGACAACCAGGAAAAGGTGCGTCAAACGGCTTGGACCGCCCTGGGGCAGATCACGACGCCGACGGACCTGCCGCGCCTGATCGAGACGGTGCGCATGGGCCGCCTGCGGGATCGCTCGCTGATGGAGAAGGCCATCGCCGCTGCCGTGGAGAAGGCAGAGGACCGCACTGCCGCGACGCAGGCTGTGCTAAAGAGCTACCAGGCACCGACGACGGATGTGCCGACGCGAGCCGTGCTGCTCAATGCGCTGATCCGCGTGGGTGGGGCAGACACTCTGGGCATCGTCACGGCGGCGATCACGGACGCGGATGATGCCATCCGCCGCGCCGCCATCGCCGTGCTGGCGGACCACCCCACGCATGAGCCACTGACGACCATCACGGAGCGCTTTCCGCTGGAGACGGACCCGGCCTGCCGCGCCTACATCACCGTGGCAGCGGCGGAGCTGGTCACAAAGCCTGGTCCGCTGAGCCAGGATGAGCTATCCCTGCATGCGCAGAGCCTTTATGTGAACGCCCAGACAGCGGGGGAAAAGCAGCGCGCACTCGCCGCCATCAGACGCGTGGTGGCCCCGGCGACGGCGAAGTTTTACAAGGATTATGCGCAGGGGGATGACCCGGCGCTGCGGCAGGAGGCGCTGGACATTCACCTGGCCTTCCGCGCGCGACTGGCGCGGGTGGTGGCAATCGCCCCTGGCAGTGCGGCCACGCCGCTGCCCGCAGAAAGGGCTGACCTGACCGTGGGCGGCGAGGTGACGCTGAACGAGGACGCGCTGGTGAACTGGACACAGCCCACGGACCATGCCTCCTGGCTGGTGGAATTGCCAACCAATGGGGACTACGAGATCGCCGTGTACCAGGCGCACGGCAGCGCAGAGACGGGTACTTACGAGGTCCAAATCGCCGGGCAGACCCTTCTGACCCGCGTGGTGCAGACGGCGAGCGATGTGGACTTCAAAGGCTTCGTCATCGGCAAGGTCAGCATCGCCAAACCAAGCATCTACAAGCTGACTTTGAAGCCGAAGACGATCCCTACGGGGACGAGCCTGTTCGTGTTCAGAAATCTGGCGGTGAAGCTGCTGTAATGCGTGGCGCACCAATGTTCATCCTTGCAGGAGTCCGCCCTGCTGGCTTCAATCCCGCTAGTGCCCGCCCCGCCGCCCAGCCCTCGCCAGCTTTTCTATCTGCTCGATACCGGGCGCATGAGCCTTGAGGAATTCCGCCTGGCGATGAAGGCCAACGCGGAGGAAATCATTGGCGAGATGGAGGAGGACCATCTGAACCCTGTGGCCGCCTTTATGGAGCAAATGCTGTGCAGGCGTGCAGCCTCGAAGCTGCTAAAAAGGCACGAGGAACGGCTGATTCGTGAGGTGTTACAGGCGCTTTCGGAGCTGCCGGACTTTGCCCCCGCGCGCTGGCTGTGGAATGCCGCGCATCCGCACATCCCCCTGCACGCTTTTTTCCGCAGCAAGCGGGAGCCAGTCTTCCGCATCACCACGCTGGAGGCGCTGCCCCAGGTGGTGACAGTGATAGTGGAGCACCGCGCACTGGCAGCGGGAGTGATGCAGGAGCACCGGCTGAAGCCGGGACTACAAAACGTGTACAGCGCGCCCACGGAGGCCGGAGTGATCCGGGAGGAGTTCCTCCTGCGTCGCGACCGGCGTGGCCAACTGGGCCTAGAACGTCGGCGGATCGTGACCGCATGAAAAACACCCCATGAAACCACCGCATCCGTGCGTTGATAAGGGCGCATCACCCGCACCGACCATGAAAACGACCACCCTGCTTCTACTCACCGCCCTGCCCGTCCTTGCCGCCGCGCAGACACCTGAACCTGCCGCCCCGGCCCCCGCCGCGCCAAAGCTCACCGAGGCACAGGTAAACAACGTCCTGTCACAGCTTGAGGAGCTGGAGAAGCAGATACTTTCCCTGCGCGGCAACACGCTCACCACTATCCTGGCAAAGCTGCGCGCCGCGATGGCCAGCGACCAGGCCGCCACCAGCCTGTACCTGGAATGCGACCGCCTGGTGAATAGCGAGCGCAAAGAAGGCACCAAGAGTGAGGGTCGCGAGCGTGAGAAACAGATGGAGCGCAACCTGGAGCGCAAGGGCGGTGGTCCTGGCGCGGGCAATGACGAAGGGGACTTTGGCCTAGCCGTCCGCTTTGGCCTACAATACCTCATCCTGACCATTGAGGCACATGAGGCGAAGGACGAGGAGCTAAAAAAGATGGTGCCCAAGCTCCAGGAATACATCGCCGCTGTGGTAGCAGCCGCGCCAAAGCTCAAGGGCCGCGCCTACAATCATCTCAGCGGTGCCGTCAGCGGGCGCAGTCCCATCGTACAGGCCTTCCAGCTCGACCGCTACCTGACCCGCGAGGGCTGGAGCAGCCAGCCGCTGAACTTCGGCGGCATGTACAATGAGACCATCTTCCCCCTCGCCGCAGAGGAGAACAAAGACAGCCTGCCGGGCCTCTGGGATGCACGCATCAACGCCGAGGCCGCCTTCCGCAAAGAGAACATGCCAGAGCCTGAGTTCATCCTCTGGACGCAGATCGAGGTACCTTCCCTGCGCTGGCAGCGCGCCAAATACCTCTATGCCAGTGGCCCCTCCCCCATCATTGCGATGGCGGACATGCTAAAGCTCATCAAGGACAACCCCGCCCACGCAGATGCGCCCGCTTGGGTTAAGGAGTTGCGGTTGCTGGTCAATGAAGCCTCACCGACCGCACCTAGCACCAATCTGGAAAAGCCCACTGGAATCTGAGACATGGCGGCCTGGCTCAGTGGACTCTTGCGCAGCTTCCGTCATGCCTTCACCGGCATCGCTTGGGCGCTGCGCACACAGCGGAATCTACAGATCCACGCGCTCGCCGTCGTGGTCGTTGTCATGCTGGGCTTGGTGGCGAACATTGCTGCCTGGGAATGGTGTGCCGTCTTGCTCTGCATCGCCCTGGTCTGGATGGCGGAGCTTTTCAACACCGCCCTGGAGTTGCTCTGCGACCGCGTCACCCAGCAGCAGGACGAGCACATCCGCCGCGTGAAGGACGCCGCCGCCGGGGCGGTGCTGGTCATGGCCATCATCGCCGTTATCGTCGCGGGGATTGTTTTCCTGTGATGGTGCGGGAATCTCTGCGGGGTGGACAAAGCACCCCGCCCATGTTTATTCCGCCCCCTCATGTCCGCCCACCGCCCCCTAACGACTGTCTGCCTCGCACTCTCCGCGCTCACCGCATCCGCTGCGGAGAAAGTGGACTTCAACACCCAGGTGAAGCCCATTCTAGAAGCCGCCTGCACCCACTGCCACGGTGCGGAGAAGGACAAGGGCGACTTTCGACTGCACACCAAGGAAGACATGACCAAGGGCAACGAGAATGGCCCCGGCCTCACCGCAGGCGACATCAAAAAGAGCGCCATCTACACCACGCTCATCCTCCCACACGATGACGAAATGGTCATGCCACCAGAGAAGGAGGGCTTGCTAGACAAAACGCAGATCGAGGTCATCAAGGGCTGGATCGAGCAGGGTGCCGACTGGCTCGCAGGCGTGACTTTGGCGGTGAAGCCGCGCATAGACTTCGTGAAGCACATTCAGCCCATCCTGGAGCAGAACTGCGTGAGCTGCCACAACCCGGACAAGGACAAGGGCGACTGGATCATCAGCACGAAGAAGCAGGCATTCGAGACCGGCGAGAACGCGCCTAACATCGTGCCTTTCAACCTCGCCAAGAGCGCCATCTATCACCTAACCACGCTCAGTGAAGACGAGGATGACCTCATGCCGCCCGCGAAAAGCGGCGGCCCGCTGAAGAAGGAGGAGATCGCTATGCTCAAAGGCTGGGTCGAGCAGGGTGCCGTATGGCCGGATGATGTGAAGCTCACCGCGAAAGAGAAGGGCGCAGTCGCCACCAACAATCCCGACACGCTGGAGCTGGTAAAAAAAATCCACGCGCACATCGTCGCCACCTCCAAAGAAAAGGCCGAGGCCGAGATGAAGTCCTATGACAGCAAGGTGCCGAAGACAGGCGCAGCGTACTCCATGATCGCCCTCAAGGGCGGCGAGTATCTCATGGGCAGCCCCGAGGCCGAGGTCGGCCGCAGTGACGACGAAGGCCCGCAGGTGAAGAAGCAGATCAAGCCCTTCTGGATCGGCAAATACGAGGTCACCTGGGATGAGTACGAGCCTTTCCAGCTCACCAGCGAAGGCCGTAACAAGGACGGCAGCCGCAAGGTCTGGGCCGCCACCGACAAGCCGGAGGATCTCATCAGCCAGCCGACGCCACCCTACCAGCCGATGGACTTCGGCATGGGCCGCAACGGCTTTCCCGCCATCTGCATGACCCAGCACGCGGCGAACAAATATTGCCAATGGCTCAGCGCCCAGACCGGCCACTACTACCGCCTGCCCACTGAGGCCGAATGGGAGTACGCCGCCCGCGCCGGCAGCAAGACCGCTTTCTTCTGGGGAGATGACCCCAAGCAGCTCGGCGAGTATGCGTGGTTCTTCGAAAACGCGCCCAACTTCCAGTACAGCCTCATCGGCAAGAAGAAGCCGAACCCCTGGGGTCTCTACGACATCTACGGCAACGTCTGCGAGTGGTGCCTGGACCAGTACGCCGAGGGAACCTACAAGTCCTGGGCTGCAGACGCCGCCGGTGGTGTGCTCGGCAACACCTGGATCAAGTCCACGACACCCTATCCACACGTCGCCCGTGGCGGCACCTATGACGACGATGCTGAGGTGTGCCGCAGCGCCGCCCGCAAGGCCTCTGACCCCGGCTGGAAGCAGCAGGATCCGCAGCTTCCTAAGAGCATCTGGTACCTGACCGACGCCACCTGGCTCGGCTTCCGCATTGTCCGCCCGCTGGAGATCCCCACCGTGGAGGAAATGCACGCCGCCTGGAACAACGGCGTGGCGCGTGAATAAGGTGTACAGAAATCGACCTTGCATTGAAGGACGAACATCATGTTCGATCTTCTTCGTGTTCGTCAGCGTCATATGCACTGAGGTCAGTCACGCCGCCGAACCCACACGTCATGACTTCTCAGGGCCCGGCATGGCCACCACCTTCCGTATCGCTTGTTATGCAGAGGATAAGGCCACGGCAGAAAAGGCTGCAGCTGCTTGTTTCCAACGTATCGCGGAGTTGAACGCCAGCTTCACGGACTATGATCCTACCAGCGAGCTGATGCGCCTCTGCGCGCCTGGGGCGCAGCATCCCTTCAAGGTCAGCGCGCCGCTCTTCGATCTGCTCCAGCGTTCCCGGCAGATTGCGGAGTTGACCGGCGGCGCCTTTGATCCCACCTGCGGGTACCTTTCCCAGCTCTGGCGGCGCTCGAAACGTCAGCAGAAGCTGCCGCAGGCAGATCGTCTTCAAGCGGCCATCGCCGCGACGGACTGGCGGCGCATCACTCTTCATGCGGAAAGCCGCAGCATCACTTTGCAGCCGGGCACGCTGATGGACCTCGGCGGCATCGCCAAAGGTTATGCGGCGGATGAATGCCTGTGTGTGCTGCGGCGGCACGGCATCACCCGCGCCGTGGTGCAGGCGGGTGGGGACACGGCTGTCGGCGATCCACCGCCGGGCGAGACCGGCTGGGAGATCAAGTTGCGCACCTTTACCCGGCCCGGCGATGAGGACGCTCTCACCAGCGTGCGCCTGGCAAACCGCGCCGTCTCCACTTCCGGGGATCTTTACCAGTTCATCGAGATCGGCGGGGTGCGTTACTCCCACATCATCTCGCCAAAGACCGGCCTCGGCCTCACCGGGCGCATCGCCTGCTCCGTCTTCGCCCCCGACTGCACCACCAGCGATGGCCTGGCGACGGCGATGTGCGTGCTGGGCAGGGAAGCGGGCGAGAAGCTCGCTGCTACATTGCCTGGTGTTGAGGTACGCTTTGCTGTGGTGGCGGAAGATTGAAATCCGAAATCCGAAATCCGAACTTCGGATTTCGGACTTCGCCCGCCGCCGCCTTGCACGGCTTCTCGCCCTCGCCATTCATTCTTCATGCCTCGCATCCCGGAAGAAACCCTGCAGCAGGTGCTCGCGGCCACGGACATCGTGGACCTCATCGGGCGCTCTGTGAAGTTGCGCCGGGCGGGCACGAATTTTGTCGGCATGTGCCCCTTTCACAATGAGAAGACGCCGTCCTTCAACGTGCGCCCCTCCACCAGCACCTACCACTGCTTTGGCTGCCAGGTCAGCGGGAACGCCTTCAAGTTCGTCATGGAGCACGACGGCCTCACTTTCATTGAGGCCGTGAAGCGCCTGGCCGATGCTGCGGGCATCCGCATCCAGGAGGAAGTGTGGGACGCCAATGCCGAGCAGGCGGCAAAGCAACGCACGCTGATGCTCCGCGCGCATCAGGAGCTGGCAGCGTGGTATCACCAGCTCCTCCTGCGCCACGAGATCGCCGCTCTAGCGCGGCAGTATTTGACCAAGCGCGGCATCACCCCCGCGATGGCGAAGAACTGGCAGATCGGTTACGCGCCCGCCTCCACGCCGATGCTGCGCCAGTGGGCCGCGCAGCATAAGTTCGGGCAGCAGATGCTCGCCGATGCGGGCATCCTGATCCACAGCGAGGAACGCGGCGACCATTACCCGCGCTTCCGCCACCGGCTGATGTTCCCCATCCGCAATGATAATGGCGATGTCATCGCCTTTAGCGGGCGCCAGCTCGACCCGGAGGCGAAGGGTGGCAAGTACATGAACTCGCCGGAGACGCCGCTGTTCAGCAAGAGCAAGGTGCTCTTTGGCTTCGACAAATCCAAGCGCGCCATCTCCAAGGCGGGTCAGGCCATCGTCTGCGAGGGGCAGATTGACACGCTGATGATTTACGAGGCCGGTTTCCAAAACGTCGTCGCGGGGCAGGGCACTGCTTTCACCGAGTTCCATGCGCGCGCGCTGAAACGGCTGGCTGATGAGGTGGTGCTCTGCTACGACTCAGACGAAGCGGGTTTTAATGCCAATGAAAAGGCTTTCCAGGTGCTCGCGCCCTTTGGCCTCATCGTCAAAGTCGCCGCGCTACCTGTGGGCGAGGATCCCGACTCCATGATCCGCAACAAGGGTGCCGAGGCCTTCGCCGCGCTGCTGAAAGGCGCGCGGGATTTCATAGACTACCAGCTTGAGGTGGCTGGGGCGCGGCGGAACATGGACGAAATGCGCGAGCGGATTCACTTCGCCGAGGAAATGGTGGCAAACATCCGCATGCTCGAAAGCCCCGTGGCGCGCGAGACTGCCGTGCAGCGCGTGGCTTTGCGCCTGGGCATCCCGGAGGCGACCTTGCGCAAGATGAGCGCCGCCAGCACGCCGGGGACTTTTCGCGGGAAGAAAGGCGAGTCACCGAGCAGCGAGCAATCTGTCCGGCAGCTCCTGGCCGCGCAGGACAGGGTGGCGCTGACGCTCTGCCAGATGGCGCTGGCAGACGCCCAAGTGCTGCACTGGCTGCGCCAGAGCGGGCACGACCAGGTGCTGCGCGACCTGCCCGGCACGGAACTGCTGGCGCTGGTGTGGCGTGGGAAGTTCGACCCCGTGGAGCCTTCCGCGCTGAATGCCTTCCTGACCGGGCTGGAGGCGGACGAGGCCGCCGCCCTCACCCAGCTCCTGCACCAGCCGGTGCCGCCCGGCGGCATCGCGGCGGCGGAAGACGCCCTGCGCATCCTGGAGATCGCCCGCATGAACGCACTCGTCCAGCGGCTACAGAGCCAGATGAAGCAGCCCGGCCTCAATGCCGAGGATGTCGCCGAAATCAGCGGCGAGATCGCGGAGCTGCGCCGTGAGCTCCAGGCAGCCCAGAAGGCGATTGGGAAGGGGCAGGTGAATGATGAGGGATGAGGGATCCCCAGCTATGGGCGGCTGGTTCTTTTCGGGGCGCAGAAATTTGCAGGCTGTCATGCAGGCATGGTTCGTTTAACTCCGGCTGACACTACCTCTGCGAAATCCCGCCACGGAGCAGTTGCGCGCAGCGGCGCTCCGCGCGAGATCGCCGCCGTGGACGAGTAGCTGGCGCGGCAAAAGCGGGTGGTAGAGTTTTTGCTGTGGACCGCCGAGGAGATGGCACGGCCCGGTTGGGCGGTGGAGGAAGCACTTATGCTCCTGAGCTACCTCTACGCGATGAGCGTGGACGCGCAGAGAGCGGGAATACTCTGCCAAGTTCAAGCTGAGGTAAGGGAGCAAGGCGCGATAACGGGCCGACATCATAGCCTCTTCACTCAACCCCGCGCCCCATGAGGCCCAGGTACCACTGCACGCACTCCGGGCCGTAGAAGACCCACACCAGCGCGCCCGCTGCCAGATAGGGGCCGAAGGGCAGCTTTGATCCCCAGGTTGCTAGGCCAGTCAGCCGCGTCAGGCCAGAGATCAGGGTGCCTAGCACGGAGGCGGCCAGGATGGTGAACAGGACAGCTTGCCAGCCAGCGAAGGTGCCGATCATCATCAGAAAGAGCACATCGCCAAAGCCCATCGCCTCGCGCGGGATAACCACCTTGCTCGTCGTGCCCTCCAGACGGGTCACGGACTCCAGGGGCAACTCCTCCAGCCGCCCTTCCGCCGTGCGCACCTTCAGCTTCTCCATCCACAGCTCTGCGGTCACGTCCTGCCACTCGCGCTCATTGGCCCGCAGTTCCGCGCAGGTGATGATGAGGCGGTCGCTGGCGCGGGCGAAGATGTCTGCCCAGCCGTACTTTTCCGCACCCAGTGTCACCACTGGTGGCTGCTCCTCATCTGGTTGCGTCACGCTCCAGGCCACCGGCTTCGCAAAGGTGTGCTGCTTGCGCCCGAAGGCCAGCTTTCCCAGCTCCACCACCAGCCACAGGCCGCCCAGTCCGAGTGCGCCGCTGGCCAGGGAGATGAGGAAGCCGCGCAAATGCGTTTCCTCCCCCACCAGGCCCGGCACGGCTGTGGCGCAGAGAAGCCCCGCTACCGTGCCGCCGATGGTGATCTCATGGGGCAGGATGTAATGCTCCGCATCAATGAACGTGCCCGCTACCAGCAGGCTGATGAAAAGCCACAGGCACAGCACCTGCGGCCCCCATTGGGAGGCCAGCGCCCAGTCCCCGCCGTGCCGCCAGAACACGGCGTAAAACAGCAGACCCGTCAGCAACTCCACGCCGATGTAGCGCACCGAGATGCCGTCGCCGCATTTCGAGCATTTTCCGCGCAGCAGCAGCCAGCTCAGCAGTGGCACATTTTCATGCCACGGGATTTGTTTCTCGCACCCAGGGCAGAAGGAGCGGCGCGGCTTGTTCACTGACAGGCCGCGTGGCAGCCGGTAAATGACCACATTCAGGAAGGAGCCGATGCCCGCGCCCATGAAGAAGACGAGGAAATGCAGTAGGCCGATGAGAAGCTGATAGGATGTCATGAAGGTGGGGCGCGGAAACTTGGCTTGCCATTGCGGGCAAAGGAAGCAAAAAAAGCCAGATGCCAGCCCATTGCCGACTTTGCCCCCTGCTTCTCCTGCCTTTGTTGCTGCCACTGTCTTGCACGACAGGGACGTTTGAGCGGCGAAGCGCCATCGTGCCCAGCCGCTCCATCGCCCTGGCGCGGCAGTACGGGCTGGTGGATGTGCGCGCGGCCATCCCGGATATCGCCGTGGACCTGCGCTACGGCACGCGGCGGAATGTGGCCCGGCGCGCCATCTACCCGCCGGAAATGCCCTGCCTGCTGCGCGCCTCCACGGTGGAGCGGCTGCGCAAAGCGCAGGCCACGCTGCGGGCTCAGGGCTACGGCCTACGCATCTGGGATGCGTGGCGGCCGCCGGAGGCGCAGCAGGTGCTCTACAGGCATGGCGGCGGCACCGGTATGTTCCTGGATCCGCGCGTCGGCTGGTCCCGCCACTGCGGCGGCGTTTCCCTGGATGCGACGCTGGTGGACCTTTATGGCGTGGAGCAGCGCCTGCCTACCTACTTTGACGAAGACCTGGGCCGGGCTGGCAGCTACCAGACGCCTGCGGACCCGGCGATCCGGCGGAATCTGCAAATCCTGCATGGGGCCATGCGTGGTGCAGGGCTGGTGCCGCTGCAGGCGGAGTGGTGGCACTTCGATGACCGTGACTACTTGAATGCACCCATCCCGGTGGTTTATGGCCGCAGCATCGGTGTGAACGTGCGTTAGCGTTCCGTGGTTTGGTTGTGTCGGCCACCACCTTCAAAGAGCGGAAGGCTGACGCCATCCGCGACATGGATGTGCTCATCCGCGTGCGGCTAGGACACCTGCGGCGATGGCTTCTGCGATGGCTTGGCGGTGGGTTGCGGTGCCGCAGCGCTTCGCCTCGGTCTTGTGGCTGAGGTAGCCGCACTCAATGACAACAGCGGGCATCAGGGTGGCACGCAGCACTTTGAAGTCGCTGTGAAAGACGCCCCGGTTCACGCCAGTGAGTCTGCGGTCCATGCTGCGCAGAATGCTGCGCGCCAGGGTGCCACCGCGCGCGCTGCGGTAAAAGACCTCTATGCCGCTGATGCTGGTCTTGCGGCTGGCGTTGAAGTGGATGCTGACAAAGATGGACTTCGGCTGACGGTTCGCCAGCCCTGCGCGGTCATCGAGATCCACAAAAGTATCACTGCGTCGGGTCATGACCACCTTTAGCCCTTTGGTCTTCAGCACGCGCTCTAGGCGCTGTGCCACGTCCAGGCAGAGCTTCTTTTCCACGAGGCCATTCCAGGCCGCGCCGCCGTCCTTGCCGCCATGCCCGGCATCCACCACGACGGTGCTAAAGCTCAGCGCGTGGGTGCTTCCGGCGATGAGCCAGAGTGCGGAAATGAATGCCAGCAAGCAGCGGCTCATATGCGGCACTTATTTGGGAATTTTGAGTGGCTTACCCTCACGAATGAAGTCGTTGGACATGCCGTTGGCGGCCTTGATTTTTGCGACGGTGGTGCCGTGCTTTTGGGCGATGGAGCCGAGCGTGTCGCCTTTTTTGATCGTGTAGCTCGCAGTCGCGCTGCTCTTGGACTTGCTGCTCGGTTTGCTACTGCTGCTGGCGGTCTTCTTTTTCGAGGAGGAGACTTTTTTTACTGGAGAAGGTTGCCTGCGGGAAATGGAGCCGCCGTGGGAGGATTTCCAGACGTTGTAGTCGGAGTCGGAGGCTGCTGCATCCCCCTCGGAGGCCCAGGCGGTCATGTAGTTACCATTGGCGTCAAAAGGGTAATCCTTCCGCGCCATGTTATGCGCCGGGGTCTGCGCGCTGCCGTGGAGGCTGATCACGGGCAGGTTTTTGGGAAGCCCCTTCACTTTGGGTGAGGAGCCGCAGGAGGCTAGCAGCAACAGCAGCGGCAATACCAACAGGGAAGGGGTGGGGAGGCTCTGGCAGTTCAGGGCGGTCATCGCACAGAAGATGGGTTGTTTCCTGCCTTGCTGCAAATTCAAAGCTGGAAGTTTCCGCGTTCTCGAAATGGATGTCGCAGTCTGGGGCCGCAGCGGCTGCGGTACTTTTTTCGGATTCGCCGAATCAGCTACCGGGACTGTCCTTGCTCTCAATCATCGCCCAGGCGTTGTGATTGTGGATGGACTCGTAGTTTTCTGCCTCGACGCGGAACCATTTGATGAGTTTGTGCGCGGAGACGCGCTGGGCGATGTTGCGGACGAGGTCTTCGACGAAGACGGGGTTGTCATAGGCGCGCTCGGTGACGGCCTTTTCATCGGGGCGTTTGAGGATGCTGAAAAGCTCGCTACTGGCGCTGGCTTCGACGATTTCGATGAGATCCTCGATCCACACGGGCTGGCGGAAGCGGACGGCAAGGGTGACCAGACCGCGCTGGTTGTGTGCGCCTCGCTCGCTGATGGCCTTTGAGCAGGGGCAGAGAGTGGTGACGGGCACCTCGACGGTGACGACGTAATCAATGTCATCACCCTCGGCATCCACGGCGAAGACGACGCCATAGTCGAGTAGGCCGGCTGCTTTGGTGACTGGAGCGTACTTGGTGCGGAAGTAGGGGAAGCGCATTTCGATATGCGCCTTACGTGCGTGCAGGCGGCTGAGCAGCTCCCGGGGCATGGCGGCGATGCTGGCCACGGTCAGCTCACGGCCATGCGCATGCAGTACCTCGACGAAGCGGCTCATGTGGGTGCCCTTGTGTTGGTGGGGCAGATCCACGGCCATGGTGACGAGGGCTACGGTGTGCTGGGTGGCTTGGTCGCGGTCGCGAATGCGCAGGGGAAAGCGCAGGTTCTTGACGCCCACCCGGTCTATGGGGATGCGGCGCTCGTCACGCTCGTTCTGGGTGTCTTTGAGGGGTGGCATGGCGAAATAAAATTTCCCACTGCCGCCGCTGCGACAGTGGGAAATGCTGAGACTTCGACCGGGGCCGCAGATCAGGGCAGCAGGTTGATGGCACGGGCGCGCTTGATCTCGCGGGTGACTTTGCGGTGCAGCCAGGCGGGGAGGCCGGTGACACGGCGGGGGATGAGTTTGCCTGTTTCAGTGAGGAAGCGCAGAAGCAACTCCGGGTTGCTGTAAACCAGCTTTTCCACTGGGATGTCCATGCGGCGGCGCGGCATCCTCCGGTTGTTTTTGCGGAGGGAGATGAGGCGTTCTTCGGTCTTGGGTTGCATGAGAGGAGGCGGGGCGGATTAGCGGATCTCGCGGTGGAGGGTGCGGCGCTTGAGGAAGTGGTTGAACTTCACTTTTTCCAGACGGCCTGGAGTGCGAACGCTCTTTTTGTTGCGCGTGGTGACGTAGCGGGAGGTGGGCTTGCCTTCAGCCTTCGCTTCCGTGCATTCGAGGATGATGATTTCGCGTGCCATAAAAATCGGGGGTGGAGGTTAGGTTACTCTTTGCTAAAGTCAAGCGACTCGTTGCTGTTGCCGTTGTTGGTGGTGCTGGTGGTCTCCTCCTCGTCGCGGTCATCATCGGTGTCCTCCGCAGCTTCGTCGAGGCCGAAGAGGGAGCGTACGGGACGGTTCCAGCGTCCGCCGCGCTGCTCGCGCTCGATGCGCTCTTGACAACTGACGGTGAAGCGGGTGAAGGGGAGTGCCTCCAAGCGCTCCTCTGGGATCATGGCACCGGACATCTCGCAGATGCCGTAGGTGCCTGTGTCCACTCGCTTCAGCGCTTCATTGATCTCGTAAATGGCGTCTTGCTCCTTGGCCAGGAGGCTGAGGGCGAAGTCGCGGTCATAGGCGTCGCTGCCGGCATCGGCCTGGTGCATTCCGAAGGCGGATTCGTTGCCGTCGCTGTTGCGCAGGCTTTCGGAGGCCACGCCCTCGGCGGAGCTTAGATAGGCGTCACGCAACTCGATGAGGCGCTTGCGCTGCACTTTCATGAAGGCGGCGGGCAGCACGGGCTTGCGCGGCGCGGCGTCGAGGGTGATGCCTTCGTCCTCGATGCGGTGGTTGTGGCCGCGCACGCTGGTGATTTTCGGCTGGGGCGGGGAGGGCTTTGGCTTGGTGGCTGGTGCAGAAGGTGCCGCATTTTGGGCAGGCTTATTCGTCGTTGGTGCCGCGATAGGCTTTTTGGTGACGGGCTTGGCGGCTGGCTTTACCGCCGCCTTGGCGGGTGTGGATTTGGCAGGCGTAGGTTTGGCGACAGGTTTTGCGGGCGTGGGTTTGGCGGGGGCTTTCTTCACTGGGTGTGTTTTCTTCGGCGCGGGTTTGACCGCTTCCTTCTTCACGGGTTTTGCTGGAGCTTTGGCCTTGGGCGCGGGACTAGCCGACTTAGCCGACTTTTTTGGGGCGGGCTTTGTAGGGGCTTTGTTCGCGGGTTTGGCCGGAGCTTTGGGCGCTGGTTTCTTTTTCGCAGGCATGGCTCGTGAGGTTGGCTGTGGGTCGCTGGTCTGATGCGCCTGCATGTTTGCGGGCGGAAAATGAGCGCGGAGTGTGAAGTGCTTTGTCGGGATTGGCAAACGGAATTCCGCCTGCTTAAAAGTAGGCCGCGCAGACTCTGGGTTCATGAAATCCTTGCGCGCACGCCTTCGTTGGGCTTTGGGCAGGGACGCATGTGGGAGTTTGTGACAGAGCACTGGCGCGACGGCGTGGAGATCATCATCCTCGCCGCGCTGGCCTATCATGGGTATCTCTTCTTCCGCGCCACGCGCGGTGCGCGCATCCTGACTGGGCTGCTGGTGCTGCTGCTGAGCCTGGCGCTGATCTCATTGCTGCTGGAGCTGGAGGTCATCAGTTGGCTGCTGCAGCGCTTCTCCGTCTTCCTAGCCGTGGGCGTGGTGGTGATCTTCCAGCCGGAGTTGCGCCGCGTGCTGGCAGAGTTGGGCAGCCACCGGATGTTCTCCTTCAACCGGCCTGACCCGGAGTCGCTGGATGTCCTGCTGGAGGCCATGCAGCAGCTCTCGTCGCGGCGCTGTGGCGCGCTGTTCGCGCTAAAGCGGGGCATTGACCTGAAGCTGTTTGCGGAAACCGGTGTCGAGCTGGATGCGAAGATCAGCGAGGAGATCATCACCACGATCTTCCACCCGAAGACGACGCTCCATGACGGCGGCGTGATCATCGAGCAGGGCCGCATCCTCGCCGCTGGCTGCGTTTTCCCCGTGAGCCAGAAGGAGGTGCGCGACCGCGCCATCGGCCTGCGCCACCGCGCCGCGATGGGCGTGACGGAGGAGACGGACGCCATCGCTCTCATCGTCAGCGAGGAAAGCGGTGCCCTGTCCCTGGCCTACCGTGGCAAGCTGGAGCATGACCTGGAGCCGGAGGATCTGCGCAACCGTCTGAATGAGCTGCTGACCTTTGGCTCGCTAAAAAACGACCCCACCGAGGAGGAACCAACACGTGAGCTGGGAACGCTTTAAAAACCTCATCACCCGCAACTGGCGGGAGAAGCTGCTGGCCCTCGTGCTGGCCTTTCTGTTCTGGTACATGGTCAAGGCGCAGAGCCAGCGCAGCGCAATGCCCTATGGCAGCGAGCGCGTGCCGCGCGCCGTGCGGCCATGAGGCGTGGAAGGACCGGGGTGCCACGGGCGTTGATGGCAGGCGCATGATCCGTCCGTCCAGCTTTCTTCGTTTTGCCCTGCTGCTGCTGCCTTCCGCCCTGCCGACACGGGCGGCGGTGGACTTTGCCCACCAGATCGTGCCCGTGCTGAAAAAGCACTGCGCGGAGTGCCATTCGGGCGACAAGAAAAAGGGCGGCCTCTCCATCAACACACGCGAGTCCCTGATGGAAGGCAGCGAAAATGGGCCGGTGATCGCAAAGGGGAGTGCGGAGACGAGCCGCCTCATTGAGGTAGTGCTCTCTGGCGTCCCCCATGAGCAGATGCCGCCCAAAGGCGCACGGCTGACAAAGGATGAGATCGCGCTGCTGAAGGCCTGGGTGAATGAAGGGCTGCCCTGGCAGGAGGGGTTCGCCTTCAAGAAGCCCGCGTATGAACCGCCGCTGCGACCGCGCCGCGTGGAGCTGCCTACGGCGGTGGCAGGCAGAACGAACCCGGTGGACCGCATCCTGGACGCGCATCTGGCGCAGAGCGGGCTGCCGGTGCCGCCGCCTGCTGAAGACACCGCGTTTCTGCGACGTGCCTACCTGGATCTCACCGGCCTTTTGCCCGAACCGGAAGTGTCGCGAAAATTCCTGGCGGACAAATCCCCGGACAGGCGTGCCAGACTGGTGCGTGACCTTCTGGGCGATGACGTGGCGTATGCCGAGCACTGGCTGACGTTTTGGAACGACCTGCTGCGCAACGACTACGGCGGCACCGGCTTCATCACCGGCGGGAGAAAACAGGTCAGCAAGTGGCTCTACGATGCGCTGGTGATGAACAAGCCTGCGGATCAGATGGTGCGCGAGCTGATCGCGCCGCCAGGGGACGAGAGCCGGGGCTTCATCGAAGGCATCAAGTGGCGCGGTGATGTCAGCGCCGGGCAGACGGTGGAGATCCAGTTCGCCCAGAGCGTCTCGCAGAGCTTCCTGGGCATCAACATGAAGTGCGCCTCCTGCCATGACAGCTTTGTGGACCGCTGGCGGCTGGACGAGGCCTATGGGCTAGCCGCCATCTACTCCACGCGCGCCCTGGACATCGCCCGCTGCGACAAGCCCACGGGCCGTATCGCCCAGGCGGCCTGGCTTTTCCCGGAGATCGGCCAGGTGGATGCCAAGGCCGCGCAGCCGGAGCGGCTGAAACAGCTCGCCCAGCTGATGACGCATCCGCAGAACGGTCGCTTCACCCGCACGCTGGTGAACCGGCTGTGGCACCGCCTCATGGGCCGGGGCATCGTCCATCCCGTGGACGCCATGCAGACGGAGCCGTGGAGCGCCGACCTGCTCGACCATCTGGCGGCGCAGCTCGCGGACAGCGGCCATGATTTGAAAAAAGTGCTGGCTCTCATCGCCACCAGCCAGGCCTACCAAAGCCGCGCGCAGATCGTGACGGCGGACACGGACGACCACGGCTATGTCTATGCCGGCCCGCGCACGAAACGGCTCACGGCGGAGCAGTTTGTGGACGCCATCTGGCAGCTCACTGACACCGCCCCGGCCAAAATGGACGCCCCGGTCATGCGCGGCAAGGCGGACCCTGATGCGGCTCAGCGCATGACCATCACTGCGCAGTGGATCTGGGGCGACTCCGCGCAGACGGGCGTGCCGCCCGCTGGTGAGAAGATCACCCTGCGCAAGACGCTAGAAATCCCCGTCGCCATCACCAGCGCCGCCGCCGTGGTGACCTGTGACAACAGCCACACGCTCTTTGTCAATGGCCGCCAGGTCAGCAAGGGCGACAACTGGGCGCAGCTCGAAGCCGTGCCGCTGCACGCGGCGCTGAAGCAGGGCGCGAACGTGCTGACTCTCGTCGCCAAAAATGAGGGCAGCGGGCCGAACCCCGCGGGTGCCTTTTTCGAAGCCCGTGTGCGGCTGGCGGATGGCAGGGAGCAGACGATCATCACCGACGCCACCTGGACCTGGAACCCGAAGCTGCCCAACAGCAAGGAAGGCCGCCAGGGTGCGCTGCCAGACACTGGCTGGCAGCCCGTCACAGTGGTGAAAGCCCTGCCCGTGTGGACTGCGGCGCTGAAAGACAAGGCACCCGCCCTGCTGGCCCAGGCCGCGCAGGGCACACGCCTGCGGGTCCGCGCCAGCCTGCTGAAAAGTGACATGCTCATGCGCAGCCTCGGCAGGCCGAACCGCGACCAGATCGTCTCCATGCGCCCGGACGACCTGACCACGCTGGAGGCGATGGATCTCGCCAACGGCTCCATCCTCACGGACACGCTTGCACGCGGGGCAAAGAACCTGCTTCGCCGCGAATGGAAGGACGGCTCGGCCTTCATCCGCTGGCTCTACCTCGCCGCCCTGTGCCGCGAGCCCACCGCCGCCGAGCTGGCCGCAGCGGGCGAGGCGATGGGCGCTGGCGTGACGGAGCAGGGCATCGCCGATGTGGTGTGGGCGGTGGCGATGCTGCCGGAGTTCCAGCGCGTGCGTTAGTTTTACGACCGCCGCTTTCATCTTGCGGACGCACCGCTCCATCCTCACAATCCGCACAGTATGTCCAACCGCCGCACCTTCCTCCGTCAGGCCGCCTTTTTCACCGGCTCGCTTGCAGCCGCCTCGCCCACGTTTGCCGCGAAGCCGCGCGCGAACAAACTGTGCTTCTTCACGAAACATCTCCAGGGCCTGTCCTATGACGACATCGCCGGCCTGACCGCCGAGATGGGCGTGGACGGCATTGAGGCACCCATCCGGCCCAAAGGCCACATCGAGCCTGAGCAGGTGGAGGGCGAGCTACCCAAGTTTGTCGAGGCTCTGAAGAAGCAGGGCAAGGAGATCACCATCCTGACCTCCGGCATCAACGAGGTCAGCGAGGCCCAGCGCACCGAGAAAGTGCTGCGCACGGCAGCCGCGCTCGGCATCAAGCGCTACCGGATGCTCTACTACAAGTATGATCTCGCCAAGCCCATCTGGCCGCAGCTCCAGGAGATCAAACCCAGGCTCCATGACCTCATCCAGCTCAGCAAAGAGATCGGCATCCAGCCCCTGTTTCAAAACCACTCCGGCAAGGATTACGTCGCCGCCCCCATCTGGGACATGTACTCCCTCATGCGCGAGTATCCTGCCGAGCAGTTCGGCTTCGCCTTCGACATCATGCACGCCACGGTCGAGGGCGGCCTCTCCTGGCCGCTGGAGACCAACATGGTCGCCGACCATATCGGCGCGGTGTACTTCAAGGACTTCAAGTGGATCGGCCGCAAGAGCGAAACCTGCCCGCTGGGCGAAGGCCAGGTCAGCCCCGACTTCGCCAAAATGCTCGTCAAGCGCGGCTACACCGGTCCCGTGTCATTGCATGTAGAGTACCTTAAAGGCGACCCGAAAGACCCCGCCGTGTTCAAGGAGTTCCGCGCCGCTCATCTGCGGGATGTGAAGCTGCTCACCGAATGGATGCACTGGTAAGCCGTAGGCCGAACCGTCTCCGGCTGGTCGGGGAGCCTGCGCTATTTGTGTCATCGGCAGCACCGGACACGAGGCCAGTCGCAGATCCTGCCTTCCCACCCCAGGGGCCATCGCCAAAGGTCGAACATCTGACGCCAAAAGTTGAAGATCCAACGCCGAAGATGGAACATTTGGTAGCAAAGAAAGAACATCTGACGCCAAGAGTAGAACATTCGTCGCCAAAGGTAGAGCATCTGATGCCAAATGTAGAACATCCGACGCCAAAGGTCATGCCTTGAGTCAGGCGGTTTTGTGAAGTTGAGCCCGGAGGATTCGCCGCTTCTCGCTCGTTTGATCCCCACGGCACCGTTACAGAACCACCTTCCAGCCTAGCTCTTCATTTTTTGAGATCTGGAGCTTTGCGGCATTCCTCCAGTGCTGCTTTCAGGATGGGTAGCCATTGGGCGGTGACTTCTGAGTTCAAATCCCCCGCTGTTTCCACTTCACGGACGGCTTTCTCGGCTATGGCGAGGGCTTCGGCTGGGCGCTTGGCCTGGAGGAGGGCTTTGATGAGCTGTTCCGTCGCCTCCAGCGTGCTGGGATCGGTGGGGCCGTTCTGGGCTTTGAAGCTGGTCACGGCGTAGCGCAGCAGTTCCAGAGATTCGTCGGTGAGTCCGGCCTTCTGGTGCAGACGCAGCAGATCATTCCTGGCCTCGATGGTCGAGAAGTTGCTGGGGCCTCGCAGGTCGATGAAGAGTTCCCAGGCCTCTCGGTGGTATTTGATGGCTTCGGGGATGAGTCCGGCGATCTCGCACTCATTGCCAGCCTGTACATAGGCGCGGGCGGTGTGTAGATCGATGAGGCCGAGCAGTCGTTTGCTGAGGCGGATGTTTTTGCGGGCTTCCTCTAGCGCTTGCTCCTGCTCTCCGGCCTGGCGCAGGGCGATGGGGTAGCTGAGGTGGGCGTTGACGATGTCGATGGGGTGGACCTCGCTGGGCCAGTTTTTCAGGCGCGCAAAGAGGGATTCAAAGGCGGCGACGGCTTCTTTCGGGCGTCCAGCCACGCGCAGGGCTTTCGCGTGGAGGGTGAGGAGGAAGATTCGGTCAGGGTCGTCTGGCAGTAGTTTGGCCTCGTAATCGGGCAGCAACTTCTCGGTGAGCGCGAGAGCTTCTTGGCCGCGCTTGAGAGCTAGCAGCACGAGGATGTGTGCTTCCTGGTGCCTGCGCAGGATGTTAGCGGGCAGGTTCAGCTTCTGGGTCAGGGCCTCGGCCTTTTCCACAGAGGCCAGGGCTCGGTCCCACTGGTGCAGATCGTGGTAGGCTCTGCTCAGCCCAGTGAAGAGGTGCATCTGGTTCTCTTCTGTGAGGGAGTCCGCGATGCTGGCGGCGCGATCCAGACTCTCGATCATCTTCTCCTGGTTCAGGTAGTAGATGCTGCCGTATTGGGTGTCGCTCATGGTGCCAGCCAGGATCTGGAGGGCGGACTCGGCTTTCTGCTTCTGCCAAAAGGTGGCTGCGGTGCCGAGGGCGATCAAAGTCAGGCCTCCGGTGATGACCGCCGTCAGCACGCGGTGGCGGCGCACCCAGCGCTGGAGCAGGTAAAGCTGGCTCGGGGCGCGGGCGGTGACGGGCTCGTGATTCAGGTAGTGCTCGATGTCCTCCCGCAGCGCCGTGGCGGTCTGGTAGCGGCGCTCGCGGTCTTTTTCCAGAGCCCGCAGAGTGATGAGGTCGAGGTCTTTGGAAGGATGGAGAAGGAAAGATGAAGGAGGAAGCCCCGAGCCTGTTTGGCCTTTGTCATTTCGCCGAGACGGAGCCCTCGGCTCCACCTCGCGGATGATGCGGCGCATTTCCTCGTAACCGGCGGCGTGGAGTGTTTCGCGATCAAAGGGCGGCTGACCGGTGAGCAGTTCATAAAGCAGCGCGCCGAGGGAATACACATCGCTGCGGGTGTCGATGTCAGGATGCACATCAGCCTGCTCGGGGCTCATGTAAATGGGCGTGCCAAGGAGCTGATCTGCCCGCGTGACGAGGGTGAAGTCGTTCAGCCGGTCCGTGGTCGTGGCCTTGGCGATGCCGAAGTCGATGATCTTCGGCACGGGCTCGCCATCGATCTCGGTCACGAGGATGTTCGAGGGCTTCAGGTCGCGGTGGATGATGCCCTTTTGATGTGCGTGCTGCACCCCGGCGCAGACTTGTTGGAACAAACGCAGCCGTTGTTCCAGTGGCAGTGCTTTTTCGATGCAATACTTCGTCAGCGGTACACCGCGCACCAGCTCCATGGCAAAGAAGGGTCTGCCCTCCGGCGTGGCTCCCGCGTCCACCACCTTGGCGATGTTCGGGTGGTCCATCAGTGCCAGCGTCTGCCGCTCCAGCTCGAAGCGGGCCATGACCTCCAGCGTGTCCATGCCCAGCTTCAGGATCTTCAGCGCCACCGTCCGGCGCACCGGCTCTTCCTGCTCCGCCAGCCAGACGGTGCCAAAGCCGCCCACGCCGAGTTGTTCCATCAGCCCATACGGCCCCACCTCGTCCCCCGGCTGATGGGTGGCGATGTCCCTCGGCAGGAGGAGTTCCTCCAGGACCGCCGCTGCCATGGCATCTGACACTTCTGGCAGGATCGCCGAGGGTGGCAGAGATGTAGGCGGACTGGTGGACGGCATCAAAGGAGGACTGTGCTAGGTTCAATAGCCAAACCCAACTCATCATTTCAGGAAAAGAGAGAGTGGAGCAGCCTTTCTAGGCTGCTGGGATGAAGAGTGCAGCCTGGAAAGGCCGCACCACTCTTCCCAGAATGCAGCCTGGAAAGGCCGCACCACTCTGAGGGGCGCATCACTCTGAGGGGGCGCATTTTTTTCTGCCAGGAGCACCATTAGCGTCTAGTCGTCCTGGCCTTTGAATGAGTTCTGCCTTCAACACCACCCAATGGACGGTCATTTTCCAAGCCAGCGACTCCCAGTCGTCGGACGGCTTGCGGGCATTTGAAAAGCTGTGTCAGACCTATTGGCAGCCTTTGTATGTCTTCATTCGTGGCACAGGGATCGACCACGAGGATGCGCAGGACCTCACGCAGGGCTTTTTTCAGCATCTGATGGAAAAGGATCTGGCTGTGGGAGTGCATCCCGCGAAAGGGCGCTTCCGCAATTGGCTGCTGGCCGTGCTGAAGAACTTCATCTCCAACGAACATCGGCACCAGACCCGGCAAAAACGCGGTGGCCCCGATTTGCAGACCGTCACGCTGGAAGACGCCCACCACGAACTCGTCGATACCGACCATCCCTCGCACGCCTACGAGCGCGAATGGGCACGAAGCGTGCTGGCGAATGCCCTGGAGCGCCTACGGGTGGAGTGTGAGCAAGCCGGGCAGGCGAACCGCTTCGCCGTGTTGCAGGGCAGTCTTTTTGACCTGACCAAGGGCGAGGGGGCCGCCGAAAGTCACGCAGCAGCGCTCGGCATCTCCCACAATGCTACCAAAGTGGCCCTCAGTCGGCTGCGCCAGCGCTACCGCGAACTGCTGAGAAAAGAAGTCTCCTGCCTCGTCGAAGATGCCTCCGAGGTGGATGAAGAGATCGCCCACCTCGTCCGTGTGCTGAGCCAGTAGAGCGATGCGGGCTTTCTAGGCTGCAAAGAGTGGAGTGAAGCGGCCTTTCTAGGCCGCTAGTTCCCGAGGCGTAGAATGAAGAATGCAGCCTGGAAAGGCCGCTTCACTCGCCATGCAGGCTGGAAAGCCTACATCACTCTGAGAGCCACACCTCGTAATCACTGGGTGGCAGCCCGGCCTTGCTGGGATTCTCCGCGATATACTGCCGGAACCGCTCCAACTGCACGGCGCTACGCACCGCGTGGTCGAAGCTCTCATCCATCCACAGTGCTCCGCTGCGGCCCAAGCGCTGGTTGATCTCCCGGGCAGTGTAGCCCTTCCAGCTCCTGAGCACACCGGCGAGACTCGTGGGGTTCAGCAGCTCAGGATCAGCCGCGCAACGCTCCCTCGTTTCCTTGTCTTCAGCGACGGTGCCCACATAGGGCCGCACCAGCCCATGGACGTGATTTGGCATCACCACGAAGGCCACCAAGTCATAGCGAATCCCATCAAAATGGCGCAGCGCTGTCGTCATCACCGCTCGCAGTTCCGGCTGGCGCAGGTGGCAGTCCCCGTGCCCCGCATCCGACCAGCGCTCCAGCCGACGCTCAAAACGGCGGGCATACTCTTCGTAAAGGGCATCGTCCCAGGGCTTCGGGTGCTCGCGGAGGAACACCTCGCGTTCAGCTTTCCACTCCGCCAGCAGAGGCAGCGGCACCGAGTCCCCCAAGCGCCAGGTCACAAAGTAAGTGCAGCCCGCCTGCTCCCGATGCGGCAACCGCCGCTGTGTCTGGTGGAATCCAGCCTCCTTGAGGTAGGGCTTGAAGGGCAGCTTCATGGCGGAAAGTGATGAAGGCCTGAGGGTGATGCAGGCTTTCCAGCCTGCAAGGAGAGTGTTGCAGGCTTTCAGCCTGCTGGCTCGCGAAGTGTAGGACAAAGAATGCAGCCTGGAAAGGCTGCAACACTCTGGCCGCATCACTTTCTGAAACTTTTTTCATAAACGCGGTAATAACCGCGCGGAAACGCACCTATACACCGGCAAGACATACTCTCTGCCCTCTCATGCACGCTGCCCGCCCTCTCGTTTTGACGTTCCGCCTTCTGGCTCTGGCCCTCACTTTGGCTGCCTCCACGGCCAGTGCGCAGTGGCAGACGGAGACTTTTGCTTTGAAACCCGGCTGGAATGCCATCTGGCTGCCGCTGGATGTGTCCCATGCTTCCATTGAGGAACTGGTGCCCGCGCAGGTGGAGGAGGTGTGGCGCTGGAATGCCACCCAGGCGCTGACGTTTACGGATGTGCCTGCCGGTGCACCGAGCCAGACGGATCTGCAATGGAGCGTGTGGCGTCGTTTTGATCCCTCCGGCACGACACTGGGGCAGATCGATGGCAACTACGCCTACCTCATCCGGGTCGATCCCACCCTTGTCGGCAATATCTCCTGGCCGGTGAAGGGTGTTCCGCTGCCACCGCGCTACGACTGGAGCAGCACCGGGGTAAACCTCGTCGGCTTCCCCATCGAGTCACCCCCGAGCGGCAGCACGCGCAATCTGGGGCGCTTCTTCGGCTTCGATCCTGTACTGAAGGCCCTGCCCGCCACACTCTTTTACAATGGCGGTGAACTCAGCGACGTGGCCCCGAAGAATCCCCTGCGCATCGGTAACACCAGCAGCTTCGCCCTGAACCGCTTCGAAGCCTACTGGGTGCAGGCCACCAGCTACACGGAATACTACGGCCCGGTGAAAGTGGACGTGAGCACAGTGGGCGGCTTGGACTTCAGGGCTGAAGGCGTCAGCGTGGCGGTGCGGCTGAAGAACGTCGTGGACATCACCCGCAGCCAAAGCATCACCGTCACCCTAACCCCGCAAGCTTCCGAATCACCACCCGCTGGCCAGCCTGCCAATGCAGGTGCAGTGCCGCTGCTGCTACGCGGGGACCTGAACCTTGCCACGGGCAACTTTGCCTACACGGCCTTGACCGGGGCCGTCACGCACACCCTGGCACCGGGTGCCGAGCTGGAGCTCATCTTCACCGTCGATCGCAGCCAACTGGGAACCGTGGCTGGCGCGACCTTCTCCAGCCTGTTGCAGATCACGGATTCACTGAACCTCACCCGCGTCGTGCTGCCGGTCTCCGCCGAGACGACAGGCCGCAGCGGCCTGTGGGTGGGCGCGGCGGTGATAGAGAAGGTGGACTACCAGCGTGGCAGCACGGTGACCGCCAACCAGGCGGCTCCCAGCCTCTTCCCCCTGCGTTTGTTGCTGCACAGCAATGCTGCAGGCTCGGTGCGGCTGATCCAGCAGGCCTACATCGGCAGTCATGCGGGCGGAACAGCCGTGGCAGCCGCAGAGGCGGCCTTTGTCAGCCCCTCTAAACCCACGTCCCGTCTGTCCTCCGCTCACTTCCCGGTGGGCACGAATCTCTCGGGCACCGGCGCGCTGGGGCTCAGTGGTGCGCTGAGTTTCACGGTGCCGCTGAGTTACAACTCCTCCAACAATCCCTTCGTCCACCGCTACCATCCGGATCACGACAATATGGACGAGCGATTCACCGCCATCCTGCCGGCCCAGCGCGAGAGCCCCAACGTCAACCGCACGGTCACGCTCACCTTCAGCAGTACCAACCCGACCGGATTTGACCCCACCTGGGGCTCCACCACGCTCGGCGGCACCTACACCGAGACGGTCTCCGGCCTGCGCTCCACGCCCATCTCCTGCTCCGGTTCCTTCATTCTGAAGCGCACGGAAGCCACTCCCACTTTCCTCGTTGCCCCCTGATTTTTCATCCAAAGACATCACTCAAACCCACGTCCCCCACCGCTCCCCGCCTACACTCATGAAGCCGATCCACCGCCTCCGTTCCCGTGCCGCCCTTTTCATCGGCGTCCTCAGTCTCGCCGCCGCCAGCCTGCTCCAGGCCCAGGTCGTGCCACAGTTCATCGACTACCAGGGCCGCGTCCTGGATGGCGGTGGCAATCCCCTGGCCTCGCCGCGCCGACCAATTACGAGATCGAGTTCCGCCTCTATGATGCCGCCACGGCTGGCACGGTCATCTGGGCCGAGAAGCAGCTCGTCACTGTGAACAACGGCCAGTTCTCCGTCCGCCTGGGTGAAGGCCAGGCCATCCTCGGCGGTGGTGGTGCGGACATCGGTTCCGTGGACCACACCACGCCCGGTCTGCCTGGAGCCTTTGAGAGCAAGGATCGCTACCTCGGCCTGACGGTGAACATTCCCGGCCAGACACCTGGCGAGATCGTCCCCCGCCTGTCTTTCCTCAGCACACCCTTCGCCATGAAGGCCGCCAGCGCCAGCACCGTCGTCCAGGCCGCAGGCACGTTCAGCAACCTGACCGTGGGTTCCATCGCTTACTCCACCCAGACCCTGAGCAGCAGCAGTGTGGTGAACGGCACCAGCCGCACCGTGCTGGTGAACTCCACCAGCGCGACAGTCACCGCCACGCTGCCGGTGAGTGGTGCGCAGAAGGAACTGCTCTTTGCCAAGACGGACAGCACCGCCAACCAAGTCATGGTCGTCCCGCCCGCTGGCGGCACCCTCAACGGCAGCACGGCCTCCATCGCCCTGAAGGTCAAAGGCGAGACGGTGACGTTACAGAACATCGGCGGCAATGATTGGTGGATCGTCAATGACAGCCGCGACAAGACCCCGGTGGGCACGATCGTTGCCTACTCCTCCGCCACTGCCCCCGCAGGCTATCTCGCCTGCGATGGAGCCAACCCAGCCAAAGCCAGCTACCCGGAACTCGTCGCCGTGCTGGGCACCAACTGGGGCGTGCCGGCGGACACTACGAAATTCCGCGTGCCAGACCTGCGTGGGGCGTTTTTGCGCGGCAGAGATGGTGGGCGTGGTTTCGATCCTGACAGAAATTCGCGTTCTGCGGATTTCGCGGGATCTGCCTCGGGCGACAATGTGGGCTCTTTACAGTATGATATCTTTGGTTCGCACACCCACGGGGTGAGTGATCCTGGGCATAACCACGGACCTGGAACAATCGCCGTTCGTAACTACCAACTTCCGTCGGGGGGGATACTGATGCGAGGCTACAATCCTGACGTTGGAGATTCTCACACGAACCATAATATAGGCAATACTGGGATCGGCTACACAGGCATCGGCATCCAAGCCAACGGTGGCAACGAGACCCGCCCGAAAAACTACAACGTGAACTACTGCATCAAGTATTGATCGCCGCCGCACCCCACCCCACGACCACCATGAAACACAATTTCCCACGCGCTCTCGTGTGGCTGGTGGCGGGATGGTGCGCAGCCTCAGGCTTGCACGCCCAATCCCTGCCGCAGCTCGAGAACGACTACCGCAATATCTTCAGTCTCCAGCCCAGCACCCAGTGGCCGCCTGCGACGACCCTGGATGAAGGCGTGGCTACTCCAGGCCAGTTTAGAAACGGCAGTGTCTTCGGCGGATGGCAGACCCACCGCGTCCTCGGCCCCGACGGCACCACCGTCCAGGCGGGCCGCACCAGCGATGTATTGGCTCCAGCCACCACGACGCTTCGCTACCCGGCCTTCGCACCCGTGGATGGCGGTGGCAATCCCATCCCGGCGGCGACGGTGACGATGACTTCCGCCCTCATGGGCCGGTCCATCGTGCTGCGCGAGCCCACGGTCTTTTTTGGTGACATCATCACCCGCCCCAAAGTGGATGAAGCCGGCCAGCCCGTCGATCCTCTCGCGACCTACTTCCCCGATCCGGCGAACGTGGCCACCGGCTCCTTCTACTACAGCACCCATGCCAAAATGGTCTTCGCCACCCAGCCCGGCACCATCGCGGTGACCTGGCGGTTTCGTGATCCGGCCCATGTTCCCACCACGCTGACCCTGACCTACACCGTCAGTTCCGCGCCCGCACCTGGACGTGAGGCCCGGCGCATCTTCTGGACGGAAAAGGGCTTCAACGGTCCCGTCGTGGCCGTGCCTGAAGGCCCCATCGCCGCCGTGAACGTGCGCTACAGCACGCTCTTCCCCGCCCAGGTGGCCACGGAATACGATTCCCCCTACGACATCCCAGGCGACCCCAACTTTGAACTGCCACCCGAAAAGCGCACGTTCTGGTATAGCTCCACCGACAAAGCCATGCATGCCTACAACGCCGAGGGGCGCGTGTTCGTGGAGTTTCTCGGATCCGAGGACCGCACCACCGGCCTGCGCCAATACCTGGGCAGTGAGGTGGTGGAGGTCATCCGTGAGGTGAACCCCGCCAAGGTGAACGTCTCTGTGGGCAACCGGATTCTGCCCCATGACGGTGACACCACGCTGGCAGGCCGCGTCGTCAATGGCGTCGCCGGTGCCAAGCCCTTCGTGCACCTGCATGGCGTGCCCTCGAAAGACGAAATTCACTACTACGCCATCCGCACCACCACCCCCACGGTGCCCGCCGGTGAGGCCACCGGGGAGGTCGTCTTCTTCTGGATGCGTCAGGGCCTGCTGAACGTGCAATGGCCGCGCTACTACGACACCTACGTCTGCACCTGGCCGGATGACTTGGCCGACTACACGATGTATGCGCGCCAAAACGCCGCCGATGGCGATGCCACATCGACCGGCATCACCATGGACCCGGCGAACAGTTCCGCGCTGGTCTTTCAAGATGACCCAGGCGGCCTGCAGGCAACCCTGCAGAACGGCAATCTATTTTACACCAGTGTCACGATCCTGGACCCCGAGGGCCGCGCATTGATCCGCCACTCAAACGGCGAGAGCATCTGGTTCGAACGTGTCTTCTCCCGCCTGGACACCGAGTTCACCGGCTATACGGAGACGCTGCCTGCCGTCGTCGGCCAGCGCATTGAGCCGCCTGCGGGCAATGAGGCCCTGGTCGGTTACATCCGCCAGACTACAGGCACGGCTTTCGATCCCACCGCATATGTGGACCCCTTCGTGGCGGGATTTGAGGCCGCCAAACTGGGGGCGATCATTCCAGTCAATTCCCGCCCGGATCACGATGCGCTCGAAGTCTGGTGGTATAAAAAGAACACACCAGGTGCCGCCGGCATTAAGTCCGGCTTGTGGCCTGTCAGCGTGCAGACTTACGTGATCAGTTGGCCCGAGACGCCGGACAAGATCGTGCTGGCCAGCAACGCGGGGACCGACGAACTGCCTTCCATCGAAGCTGCTGGCAGCATTTACTACCAGAACGATGCCACCCTGCCGGGCTTCAACCCGAACGACGAGCACGCCCTGATGCTGGCGGGCCGAGCCTACGCACTGCGTGATGATCTCGGCACCGAGCAAACGTCCCTTCCTTATGTCCTGGTGCGATACAGCGCCGGGGACGCCCGACCTGCGATCCACGTTTTCCAAGTCGTGCGTGAGGACATCGACAACGGCATCTCCTTCAAATACGATGTCGCTGCAGGGCGCGTGCTCCAGGCCCCGATGCCGCTGCCCATTCTGCCGCCCGTGTATCGGTCCAAGGACACCCCGGCCAACGAGGAAGTACAGCCGGCGAAGGAGGACACCCCGACCAACACCGACACACCGCAGCACTACCGCCGCTTCACCTTCACGGATCGCAAAGGCACCATCTGGCTCTACCGCGGTCCGCACGAAGATGAGGGCGAGGCACTCGTCGAGATGAAGTATTACTACCCCGCGCAGACCGGCTTCTTCATGCCCGGACTCTCGCTCGCGCAGCAGCCAAAGCCGGGTGATCCCATGCCCTACCTGCGCGCGCTGGCGGATGACGGCACCTACATCGGCAACGCCATGGGCCTCGACACGGAGCCGCTTTCCATCGGATTCAGCCCCCACTGGCCGGAGGACGCGCCGGTGCTGCTTCTCGGTGAGACCCTGACCATGCCCACCCGCGGCCTGCCTGCGGTGCGTGGGCAGACCAGCATTGAGGTCCTCTATGATCAGTCCATGGCCATGGAAGCGGACACCAAGAGCGCCACACTGTTTGACCCGACGGTGGCGAAGGTCAGTGCGCTGGAAGATGCCGATCTCGATCAACTGCCTTCCAGCGTCTTCACCAATGACTACCGTGGAAAGACCTACTTCCCCAATCTCCCGCCCCACCTCGTCAACCGAGTCTATCTTGACCCCAACCTCGGGACGGTGGGTTCGCTCATCCTCGTTGGCGAATTCCATGACGAGGCATTTGGTGACGACTACTTGCTGCTCAATGTTCTGAACGAAAAGGACATCGCGGACATGAAGGCCCTCTGCCTGGCCACTGATACGGATCGCGGCAAGTGGAACACCCTGGTGGATGATCTGGCGGTGACGATGCACACCTACGTCGAAAGCGCCGAGAAGCAGGGCACCTTCGTCATCGCCCAAGACCCTGACACCGCCAAGACGGCCAAGATCTGGACCTGGATTGCGGGACGCAGTTGGAATCTCACCAGCCAGACCGTGCCCAGCGCCAGCGCCCTGCGCACCGGTGCCACGCTCAAGACCACCGACGATGTGAACATCGCCATCCAATGGATCGAAGATCACCGCTCCGATCTCAAGGACTGGAAGGTCAAGGTGGCTGCTGCGGCTACGGCAGAAGGCGAACTCAAGACCCTCAAAAGCAACTTCAGCACCTACGACATCCCTCAGGCACCATCCAGGCCGACGACTCGTTACGGCAAAGCCGCTCTCGCCAGCAGCTACACCAGCGCCGTCTCCGCCTACAACACCAAGAAGGCCGAGTATGACCGCCGGGTGGCTGTCAGCGCGGCGTTCAATGCCTGGATCATGTCCACCGACCGCCAGTGGAGCACCACGGGCAAGACGCTCACCAAGACGAACTTTGTAGCGGTCAACTTCCCCAGCGTGAACGACACCCTGGCGGACAAGGACCGGGCCTGGAAGTTTGTGGACAGCAACCGCAAGGCACTGGAGCGCTGGGATGCCGGACGCATCACTCCCACGGCGCTCGCCGCCATCGCGGCAGCCATCAAGAAGGATTTCGAGGATGCCGAGGATGCCGCCTCCACCGATGTCGAAGTGGATGCACTGGCTGAGGTTCCGAACAATAACACCCCGGTGGATTCCTTTGCCCTGGCTGCTGATGGCGGCGGCGAGGGCTGGGTGGTTCTGATGGCAGGCAACAGCACCACGCTGACCCCTGAGGACGAACCCGTCTCCATCCACATCCTGCGAGTTAGCAATCCTTTGGGCCGCGGTGAACTGAAGGTCATCCAACCCTCGAATCCGCTAAGCGAAAAGCTCACCCTCCAGCACAGTCTCGACTTTGCCGCCAACCCGGATGCCTACGAGTTCGAATGGCGCACCCTGCCACCCGTGGACGGCCTGCCACCCACGGTTTACACTTTCGTCAGCCAGACCGTGCTCAACGACGGTGTCTGGACTGCCACGGCAGTGAATGGTACGACCTCCACAGTCGGCCTGCCCGGCCAGATCCTCGCCAACACGGGCGACGATACCAGCATCGCCAAGCTGACGCGCAGCTTCACGCTGACCCAGCTTCCGTTCCGAGCCTTTGTGAGCCTGGAACTTGGCAGCCTTGATGGTGCCCGCGTGCTTGTGAACGGAGTCGAAGTAGCGGCGCATAGTTTTACCGGTGAGACCGATACCGGCACGGTCAGACCGCCGCTGCCCACGTTCACGCCGTTGCGTTTGGTCTATGAAGTTCCCGTGTCGCTGCTGAAGACCGGTGCAAATACCGTGGAACTCCAGCCGCAATCGACGGCAGACGTCGGCAACGCCACCGCCATCAATGCACGCTTGGAAGTGATGAACGAGACGGACAACAGCGGCACTTGGGTCAACGTCAGCGCCTTCCCCACCGAGACGGCAGGTGTCTTCGCAGGCTCCGTGAAGGGACGCAACCGCTACGTCATCGAAGGCAACAGCCTCTTCACCCTGACCGACAATTACTTCATCTGCCGCTATCGCGCCCGCAGCACCGACCACGCGGCCTATGACGCCGGCGGCGGCTGGTCCAAGTGGACCGATGCGCAACTGGCGGAAGGCTGGATCAAACGCGCGCTGGCGGGCATCAATCCCTTCGAGCAGCGGATCAAGGACCTCTACAACAATGACGTGAACACGGACGTGTCTCTCGTCACCCAGGCAGGCAAACGCTGGGAAGGCGACGTCGCTCTCAATCTCCAGAACATCAATGATTTCGGCCTGATCGAGATTTATGAGACCATCCTCCGCCGTGGCAAAAGCCTCAGTATTGAGGGAGCTCCTGCCATCAATTACGGCCCGGCCAATGATGCTCTGCTGCTCGCAGCGGGTTACCTTAACGACCTCTACATGCTGCTGGGCAACGAAGCCTATGCCGATGCAGCGAACCCCACCATTGCCTACTCCACCGACGGCGGTCAGTTCGGCGATGTGGCCACCTCCCTCTTCGCCTTCAAGGGCCAGTTCGCCACCGTGCTGGATGAGGAGCTTGGCCTGCTGCGTGGTCGCGATGACTTCCTGCCACCTGGAGCACGCACGACGCCCGTCTTTAACCGCATGGTCTGGAACTATACACGAGGCATCGACAGCGGCGAGGCCGTCTATGCCTTGAATTACAACATCAAGGATCTCACTGGCGAAGGTGTTGTCGGTGCTGCGGATGCCGCCAAAGCTTTCCCACAAGGTCATGGCGACGCCATCGGGCACTACCTCACTGCGCTCACCGGTTATTACAGCCTGCTCTGGAATCCCAATTTTGGCTGGACTCCACGCAGCGAAGCCGTGCTCGTGCTCGGCAAACCGGTCGCGGTCGATTACCTCGATGAACGCAAGTTTGCGACCGCTGCGGTCGCCTGGACACGCACCGCCGCCCAAGTCGTCGATCTCACCTACCGCTACGCCTACAATCCAAGCGGCGAGACCACCAAGACCTGGGCACAACTCAAGGACGGACGCGCCAACACCAGCACGGGTAATGAGCGCGACTGGGGTGTGGATGACTGGGCCACACGCGGTGGCCAGGGAGCCTACTTCCATTGGCTCACCGCAAATTCGTCTCTGCCCGACGTGGACCCCAATCCAGCCCACGAAGGCATTCAAAAGATCGACCGCACCACCGTGCCCGAGTTGGCCGAGATCGTCTCACAGAACGAGGCCATCCAGCGCAACCTAGACACCGCCGACGCACAACTCAACCCGCTCGGCCTCAGCGGCGGCGCGGTGCCTTTCGACATCTCCCCTTCCGAGGTCGATGCCGGCAAGACTCACTACGAGCAGGTTTATACCCGTGCCGTGGACGCGCTGAAGAACGCCGTCTCAGCCTTCAACAACGCCAAGACCTCCACCCAGATCCTGCGCAGCCAGGAGGACTCCCTGGCCAAACAGCGTGAATCGATCCAGGCCCAGGAGCGCGCCTATACCGCGCAGCTCACGGATCTGTATGGCACGCCGTATGCCGAGGACATCGGCCCCGGCAAGACCTACACGCAGGGCTACGAAGGCCCCGACCTCCTGAACTTCATGTATGTGGAGACGCCTGAACTCTTCCACGACTTCGAGGAAGACGGCAATGACGGCAAGCCCTTCGTCCTCTCCCTGGAGCAGAGTTTCAGCGAGAACGACCCGACCAAGCCGATCTTCAACAAGGACAAGAAGGAGTATCGGCTCAGTTCCGCAGGCAGCTTCCTCAAGCCAGAGGAGTTCGCCGGTCAGCGCGCCGTGCCTGGACGCATCCAAGCCGCCATATCGGATGTGCTCGCGGCGCGCGTTCACCTGCGCCACACGCTGGAGGATTACGCTGATTTCGAGCTGGAGGTGAAGCGCCTTATCAAGCTCTATGAATCCAGCGTCAAGGCCTTCGACGACACCAAAGCGCGCAACGACAAGGACTTCGACGTCATCACCGCCCTGAAGGCCTCCATGATGGCGTTGGAAATCATCAAAGGCGGGCTCGAGGTGGGCGACAAGAGCGCCGATGACATCGTGGATGCCCTCAACGAAGCCTTCCCCAAGACCGTGGGTCTGGCCACTGACGTCACCGCTCCCGCTCGTGGCTTTGCCAAAGCAGCCGCCGCCGTGGGTGGCTTCATCAAGGACTACGGTGGCTACATCATTGACATCGCCAACGCTGCCATGGGCTTCTCCATCGAAACCCGTGAGGCACTCACCGCCATCGAGCTGGAAAACATCGCGTGGAGTGCCGAAAACGCGCAGTGGATCTACGATTTGAAGTCCACCTTCAATGACCAAGAGGATGGGAGCCGCGCCGTGGATCAGGCCTTGCGTTCCTACGACTCCGCCATCCGCCAGCTCCGGACACTCACCGGTCAGGGACGCCGCATTCAGGATGAGCGCGAGGTCTTCCGCCAGAAAGCCGCCGCGCTGATCCAGGGCTACCGCACCAAGGACTTCGGCTTCCGTGCCTTCCGCAATGAATCGCTGGAGAGCTACAAGTCCCTCTTCGACCTCGCCTCACGTTACACCTACCTCGCCGCTCGTGCCTACGACTACGAGACCGGGCTGGTCAATGCCTCCGGCAGCGCCACCGCGAACGACTTTCTTCAGAAGATCGTGCGTTCACGCGCTGTCGGTGTGTTCGCCAATGGCGCACCGCAGCCCGCGGGCAGTTCGGGCGGTGACCCCGGCCTCTCCGGTGCGCTGGCGAAAATGAACTCCGACTGGGCCGTGGCCAAGAGCCGTTTCGGCTTCAACAACCCGGACCGCTACCTCACCACGTTCTCACTCCGCCGTGAATTGAAGCGCATCATTCCGACCACCGGCGGGGACGCGGAATGGAAGGACTACCTCACCACCAGCCGCATGGACAACCTGCTCGATGACGAAGATGTGCGGCGATACTGCATGAATCCCAACTCCGCCGGAGCGCTTGCCGTGCCCGGCTTCGTGATCACCTTCGAGACCACGATCAGCGATGGCTACAACTTCTTCGGCAAGCCGCTCGCGGGGGGAGACAGCACCTTCAGCCCCACCTCGTTCGCCACCAAGATCCGCTCGTCCGGCATCGCCTTCCCCGGCTATGTCGGCATGGCCTCCCCGACCAGCCTTGGCGGCACGCTGAGTGGCTCGGGAGCCACCTCGCCGCCGGACCCGGTGGTGACTTACTCCGATCCGAACGCACTGAGCGCCACGCCGTATATCTACCTCATTCCGGCGGGCGTTGACTCACTCCGCGCGCCAAGTTCCAACCTCGTCCGCACTTGGCAGATCGAGGATCAGGCGATCCCGCTGCCCTTCGATATCGGTGGGGCCTTCTCCTCCGCCAACATCCTCACCGGTGGCCGCTCGCTCACGGAGAGCTACGTGCTGCGCAAGCACCAGGCCTTCCGCGCGGTGCCGGATGGCACGGTCTTCAGTTCCGCGTTGGGCTTCACCAACTCACGTTTGATTGGTCGCTCGGTTTGGAATGGCCGCTGGAAGATCGTCATCCCGGGCAGCACGCTCCTCGCGAACCCGCTCAACGGCATGAAGACCTTCGAGAGCACGGTGAAGGACATCCTGCTGCACTTCCAATCCTACTCCTACTCCGGGAACTAAAACTGAGGCCCGCCCACCCATGAAAACTTACCTTTCAATCGCCCTGCTCAGCCTCGGGATCACCGCTCAGGCCTTCCCGCCCGCGCCCGCCCATGAAATCTACGGCATCGTCCGCAATGAAAGCGGTCGCCCGCTGGATGCAGCGGAAGGCACGCTCATCCTCAGCGGCACCACTGCCGAGATCACCCGCGCCCCCTCCGATCCCAACATCGGCGATGGCACGAACTACCGCCTGACCGTGCCGATGGATTCGAACATCGTCAGTGGGATGTATCAGCTCAGTGCCCTGCGCCCAACCTTACCCTTCAGCATCCGCGTCGTCATCCACGGCATCTCGTATGTGCCGATCCAGATGCAGGGCAATGTTTGGAACATCGGCCAGTCCGGCAAGCGCACCCGCCTCGACCTCACCCTCGGCGTGGACAGCGATGGCGACGGCATCCCCGACTCCTGGGAGCAGCTCCTCATCGACTCCGACTACACCGGCAGGCTCCTCAGCCTCGCCGACATCCGCGCCGGTGATGACCTTGATGGCGACGGCCTCACGAACCTCGAAGAGTACCTCATCGGCACCTACGCCATGGACGGCAATGACGGCCTCCGCCTCGAAGTCGTCGGCGTCAGCGGCGGTCAGGCGCAGCTCCGCTTCGCCATCGTCAGTGGCCGCACCTACACCATCAAGTCATCGAGCGACCTCAAGACCTGGCAGCCCGCTTCCTTCATCTTCGCCCCCGGTGAGACCGCCATCTCCAGCTTCCGGGCCAATGACACGACTTTGGTAGATACATTCGTCACCGTCGGCACCGCCTCCACGCTGAGCTTCCGCCTTCATGCCGACTAAACGCACCATCTTCATCGCCCTCGCTGCGGTCGCCCTGGTCGTCGGCTTCTGGTTGGGCCGTCCACCCGGCTCCGTCGAGAAACCAGTGCCCGTCCCGCGCATCGCCCGCGCCCTGCTGGAGCTGCGTGAAGAGCGCCTCTGCCCCAAAGCCGGCGGCCCACCCTTCACCGGCATCATCTACGAGCAAACCACCACAGGTCGCCTCCTCACCGAGTTGCCTGCGAAAGAAGGCAAAGTCCACGGCCTCGCCCGAGGCTGGCACGAGAACGGCCAGGTCGAAGTCGAAGAGCCCTTTGAAAACGGCATCTCCAACGGCATCCGCACCCGCTGGCACCCGAATGGTAAAAAGCGCAGCACCACCACCATCGTCAAAGGCATCCTCGAAGGCCCCTTTACCGAGTGGCACGACAACGGCCAACTCGCCCTCCAAATGACCCTCGAAAACGGCAAGGGCGAAGGCCTCTGCCAAGCCTGGCAGCCCGACGGCAAGCTGAAATCCAAGGTCACCCTTAAGCTCGGCGAGCCCGTGAAAACGGAATACTTCACCAGTGCCGGAAACCCATGAGACGCGTGGCTTTTCCCTTCACCCTTGGTTTGCTCATCCTCGGAGGAGTCTTCAGCCTCAGCGCCCAGGACATCTCCCAGCAGGCCTACCTCAAAGCTAGCAACACCGACAGCGGCGATGAATTTGCCTCCGTCATCGCCCTCTCGGGCGATACCCTCGTCGTCGGCGCGCCCACCGAAGACAGCGCCAGCACCGAATCCGACAACACCGCCAGTGCTGCCGGTGCCGTCTATGTCTTCACCCGCAGCGCAGGCGTTTGGACCCAGCAGGCCTACCTCAAAGCCTCCAACCTCGAAGCAGGCGACCGCTTCGGCCAATCCGTCGCCATCTCCGGCGATACCATGATCGTCGGTGCGAATGGTGAAGACGGTGCTGGCAACAGCGCCCTCGGTTCCGGTGCCGCCTACATCTTCACCCGCACCGGCGGAGTCTGGACCCAGCAGGCCTACCTCAAAGCATCGAACCTCGAAGCTGGCGACGCCTTCGGCACGTCTGTCACTATCGCAGGCGACACCGTCGTCATCGGCGCGATCTCTGAGGACAGCGACGGCACCCCAGCAAATAACAACGCCTCAGGTTCCGGTGCCGCCTACGTCTTCACCCGCAGCGCCGGAGCCTGGAGCCAGCAGGCCTATTTGAAAGCCAGCACGCCAGGAGCTAGCGACCAGTTCGGGTTCTCCGTCAGCCTCGCAGGAGAAACTCTCGTCATCGGCGCGAACCAAGAGGACAGTCCCGCCATCGGCGTGAATGGCGACGAAACCGCCAACACCGCAGGCAACTCCGGCGCAGCCTACGTCTTCACCCGCAACACCGGAGCTTGGACGCAAGAAGCCTACCTTAAAGCCAGCAACACTGGAGCCAGCGACCAGTTCGGTTTTGCTGTCAGCATCGCGGGTGATCTCATCGCCATCTCCGCCCCGCAGGAGGCCAGTAACGCCATCGGCATCAACGGCAGCCAAACCAACAACTCCGCCACCGGAGCCGGTGCCGTGTATCTCTTCCGCCGCGACGCCGGAACCTGGAGCCAGGAAGCCTATGTCAAAGCCAGCAACACCGCCGCTTCCGATACCTTTGGCCAATCCATCGCCCTTCGTGGCGAAGTCCTCGCCGTCGGCGCGATGGGTGAGGACAGCAACGCCACCGGCTTCAACGGCAGCCAGACCAACAACATCGCCCCGAACTCCGGTGCCGCCTACATCTTCGAAAAACTCACCGGCACCTGGAGCCAGCAGGCCTATCTCAAAGCCTCAAACACGGAGGCCAGCGACCAATTTGGCCGCAGCATCACCCTCTCCGGCAGGACCGCCGTCGTCGGGGCCAATCTCGAAGACAGCAGCGCCGGAGCCGCTTATGCCTTCATCCACGTAGGCACTCCCGGAGCCGAGCCCGAACTCGACGTCGTGCAACCACTCGGCGACCTCGTCGCCGATGAAGGCAGCGTCGTGGACTACGGGCTTGTCGCCGTCGGTGCTCCTGCGGTCACAAAGACCTTCCACCTCTTCAATCGCGGCACAGCTGATCTCCTCATCAGCAGCGTCATCGCCAGTGGTGACTTCGTCGTGAATACCAACGGCATGACCAGCACCGTGGCCGCTGGCAGCAGCACGACCTTCACCGTCAGCTTCACGCCCACGAGCACGGGTCAAAGCACCGCCACCCTCACCATCGCCAACAACGACAGCGACGAGTCCCCCTACGAAATCACGCTCACTGGAGCCGCCCTGCCCGAGATCGCCATCACCGGCAACACGGTCAATATCGTCGATGGCGACACACTCCCCGCCATTGCCGATCACACCGACTTTAGCACCGTCGAGGTCGTCGGCGGCACCCGCGCCCGCACCTTCCGCATTACAAACACCGGCGTCGCCGATCTCGCTCTCGGCACGATCACCGTCAGTGGCGACTTCGCCGTCACCAGCACACCTGCCAGCCCAGTCTCACCTGGCGGTTTCACCACCTTCGAGATCACCTTTGATCCCACGTTGATCGGCCTGCGCACGGGCGAAGTCAGCTTCACCAACAACGACGGCAACGAAAACCCTTTCACCTTCGCCATCCAAGGTCTCGGCACCGGTCCCGGCCTCGCCGACACCACTTTCGACACCGATGGTCGCGTGATCACTGACTTCTCCGGCAAAGACGAGCGCGCCCGCAGTCTTGTCGTGCAGAGTGATGGCAAAATCGTCGTCGCCGGTTATGCCGACAACGGCCTCGACACCGACATCGCCGTCGCACGCTACCTCACCAATGGCAGCCTCGACCCGAGCTTCGGCACCGGCGGCATCGTCACCACGCCCATCGGCAACAGCTTCGATGAAGCCACCGGCATCGCTTTGCAAAGTGATGGCAAAATCATCGTCTGCGGCTTCGCCTACAATGGCAGCAACGACGACTTCGTGGTGCTGCGCTACCTCACCAACGGCACGCTGGACACCAGCTTCGGCGGCGATGGCATCGTCACCTCCACCCTCGGCGGTAGCGATGACCGCGCGTATGGCGTGGCCGTGCAAAGCAATGGCCGAATCGTCCTTGTTGGTTCGGCGCACACCGGCAGCAATGCCGACGTGGCGTTAGTGCGCTACCTCACCAACGGCAACCTCGACGCCGGCTTCGGCAGCGGCGGGAAAGTTACCACCGCCATCGGCATCAGCGATGATCTCGGCTACGCCATCGCCCTCCAGCGCGATGGTAAACTCGTCGTCACCGGCCAGGCCGACAACGGTATCAGCGACGACCTCATCCTCCTCCGCTACAACACCACCGGCAGTCTCGACTCGACCTTTGGCACGGGCGGCAAAGTCGTGACGCCAACCGGTATCAGCAACAGCGCCGGGTTCAGCGTCGGCGTGCGCCGCAGCGGCCAAATCATCGTCGGCGGCTACACCACGAACCCCACCGATACCGACTGGCTCATCGTGCGTTATTTGAGCAATGGCAGCCTCGACCCCAGCTACGGCACGGGCGGAAAAGTCATCGCCCCAGTCGGCAGTAGCTACGAGGAAATCAACAGCGTCGTCGTGCAGGCAGATGGCAGCGTGCTCGCCGCAGGCTTCACCCGCGTGGTCAACACGGACGACATCGCGCTCATGCGCTTCCTGCCAAACGGCAACTTGGACACCAGCTTTGGAGCCAATGGCAAAGTCATCACCGCACTCGGCACCTCAGGCGACTACGCCTTCGCCATGGGTGTGCAAACCGATGGCCGCATCGTCGTCACTGGGCACACGAACAACGGCAACAACGATGACATCGCCCTCGTCCGCTACGTCGCCAGTCCCGTCGTCCTGCCACCGCAGATCATCGTCGAAGATGCCGCCAATCTCGAACTCCCCGGCGGCAGCACCCTCGACTTCGGCTCCGTGCTCGTCGGCGACATTTCATCCATCATCACCGTGGGCATCATCAATGATGGCACGCAGCCACTGAACCTCAGCGCCGTGACCAAAGTCGGCGCACTCGCCGCCGACTACACCGTCGATATCAGCGGTATGAGCACCAGTCTCGGCGCAGGTGCCAGCACCAGCTTCACGGTCAGCTTTTCGCCGCTCAGCCTCGGCACGCGCGCCATCACGCTGAATATCGACAGCAACGACTCCGACGAGCCACTTTACATCATGCAGCTCACCGGCATCGGCGTCGCCACCACACCCGAGATCGCCCTCGCTGGCGACCCTGACTTCACCAGCGTGAATGTCGGCAGCAGCCTCACCCGCACCTTCACGATCAGCAATGAAGGCACCGCTCCGCTGCTGTTGCCCGCAGGTGTAATTATCAATGGCGGCGGCTCAGCCTTCACCGTCAGCCGCCAGCCCGAGCTGACCTCCTTGACCGTCGGTGGCTCGGTGGAGTTCGATGTCACCTTCACACCCACCGGCTCCGGCTTGAGACAAGCCGAGGTCAGCATCGCGAACAACGACGGCAACGAAAACCCCACCACTCTCGCCATCCAAGGCATCGGCATCGGCGCGCCAGAAATCGCCGTCGAGCACAGCGCTGGCGTGGCTTTGACGACCAGCATCAGCAGCGTGGATTTCGACAGCGTCACCGTCGGCACCGGCCTCTCCTCTCGCACCTTCACCGTTCGCAATCTGGGCACCGACGATCTCTTCATTTCAGACGTGGCCTTGAGCGGCGGAAACGTCGGCGACTTTGAACTGAGCACCACGAGCACCGCCGCCACCATCGTCCCAGGCGGCAGCACCACCTTCACCGTCAGCTTCTTCACCACTGCACTCACCACCCGCAGTACCAGCCTGCGCATCACAAACGGCGATGCCAATGAAAGCCCCTTCATCATCGCCCTCACCGGACTCGGTGTCGCCGCCGAACCCGTGATCGTGCTTAGCGGCCTCGGGCAAACGATCACCGATGGCGACATCACGCCGATCAACTCGGACGGCACTTACTTCGGCTCCGTGTCCCTCGGCGACTCCGTCACGCGCACCTTCACCATCACGAACTCTGGCACCGCCGATCTCCACATCACCGGCACCGCGCCCAACTTCATCGACATCAGCGGCGATGGTTTCTTCGTCAGCAACGCACCCGACGCCAGCTTCATCGCGCCCGGCCAGTCACTCACCTTTGATGTGACCTTCCAGCCATCCACACCCGGTCCACTCAACGGCATCGTCACCATCGCCAATGACGACGCGGACCACACGCCCTTCGAGTTTCATCTCGGCGGACTCGGTGTTGGAAGCCCCGAACTAGATGTCGAGCAGCCCGTGGGCATCGCCGTCGCGGATGAAGGCAGCGTCGTCGATTACGGTCTCGTCGCCATCGGCGCACCCGCTGTCACGAAGACCTTCACCCTCTTCAATCGCGGCACCGCCAATCTTACCATCAGCAGCGTCACTGCGGGCGGTGACTTCGTCGTAAACACCAGCGGCATGACCAGCACCGTGGCCGCTAGTAGCAGCACCACCTTCACCGTCAGCTTCACCCCCACGAGCACTGGCCAAAGCAGCACGACCCTGACTATCGCCAACAACGACAGCGACGAAGCCCCGTATGAAATCACTCTTGTCGGCGCGGCCCTGCCCGATATCTCCATCACCGGCAATACGGTCAATATCGTCAATGGAGACACCCTCCCTTCCACCACCGATCACACCGACTTCAGCACCGCGGAAGTCGTCGGCGGCACTCGTACCCGCGTCTTCCGCATCACGAATACAGGCACTGCTGATCTCATCCTGGGCAGCGTGACCGTCAGCGGTGACTTCGCTGTCACCAGCACGCCTACCAGCCCCGTCGCCCCTGGCGGCTTCACCACCTTCGAGATCACCTTTGATCCCACACAGATCGGCCTGCGCACCGCCGAGGTCAGCTTCACGAACAACGACAGCAACGAGAGCCCCTTCACCTTCGCCATCCAGGGCATCGGCACCGGTCCCGGCCTCACCGACACCACCTTCGATACCGATGGCCGCGTACAAACCGACATCTCAGGCAACGACGAGCGCGCCCGCAGTCTCGCCATGCAGAGCGATGGCAAAATCGTCGTCGCTGGTTACGCAGACAATGGCCTCGACACCGACATCGCCGTCGCACGCTACCTCACGGATGGCAGCCTCGACCCGAACTTCGGCTCCGCTGGCATCGTCACCACGCCCATTGGCAGCAGCTTCGATGAAGCCACAGGCATCGCTTTGCAGAGCGATGGCAAAATCGTCGTCTGCGGCTTCGCCTACAACGGCAGTAACGATGACTTCGTGGTCGTCCGCTACCTGACCAATGGCACACTCGACCCGAGCTTCGGCACCGATGGCAAAGTCACCACAGCTCTAGGTGCTAGCGATGACCGCGCGTTTGGAGTGGTCGTGCAGACCAATGGACGGATTGTTCTCGTCGGCTCCGCGCACACCGGCAGCAATGCAGATATCGCGCTCGTCCGCTACCTCACCAACGGCAGCCTCGACGCCAGCTTCGGCAGCGGCGGCAAAGTCACCACCGCTATCGGTGCAGGCGATGACTTTGGCTACGCCATCGCCCTCCAGCGCGATGGCAAACTCGTCGTGACCGGCCAGTCCGACAACGGCATCAGCGACGACCTCATCCTCCTCCGCTACACCACCACTGGCAGCCTCGACACCACCTTTGGCTCCAATGGCAAAGTCGTGACGCCAAGTGGCATCAGCAACAGTGCAGGCTTCAGTGTCGCGGTGCGGCGAAACGGCCACATCATCGTCGGCGGCTACACCACGAACCCCACCGATACCGACTGGCTCGTCGCGCGTTATTTGAGCAATGGCAGCCTCGACCCCAGCTACGGCACAGGCGGAAAAGTCATCGCCCCAGTCGGCAGCAGCTACGAGGAAATCAACAGCGTCGTCGTGCAGGCCGATGGCAGCGTGCTCGCCGCAGGTTTCACCCGCAATGGGACTACAGATGACATCGCTGTGATGCGTTTCTTGAGCAATGGCAGCGTGGACACAAGCTTTGGTAATGCTGGCAAAGTGATAACGCCTCTGGGTGGGGCAGGGGACTACGCCTTTGCCATGGGCGTGCAAAACGACGGCCGCATCGTCGTCACGGGTCACACTTTTAATGGCAGCGACGACGACTTCGCCCTCGTTCGCTACGTCGCCAGCCCCGTGCTGCTGCCGCCTGAGATCGTCGTGGAGGAGCCTGCCTACACGGAGCTTCTCAATGGCACGGCAACGCGGGATTTTGGCACTGTTATGGTTGGCCAGACGAGTGCAGCCTTGAGGTTCATAGTGACCAACGATGGTACTGAGCCATTAACGCTCTCCAGCATCACCAAGACCGGCTCCGCCGCCTCTGACTACATGTTGGATATCAGCCAGGTAAGCACCCTGCTCGTAGGCGGTGCCGAGACCACCTTTTCCGTCACCTTTAACCCCAATGTGAGCCGACAGCGGCCTGCGACGATTCTTATTGCCAGCAGCGACAGCGACGAGAACCCATTCATCATCAGTTTCAATGGCGAAGGTTCGAACTCTGCTCCCACGGCCATCGTTTTGAGTGCCGCCAGCATACCTGAAAACAATCTGGCAAACGCGGCAGTGGGCACGATCACCACCACGGATGCTGATGTTGCTGACACGCACATTTTCTCACTGGTGGCAGGTGATGGCGATGCCGATAACGCCAGCTTCAGCATCCTCGGCAACACCCTGCGCATCACGCCTTCTGCGAACTATGAAGTCAAGAACAGCTACAGCGTGCGCATCCGCGCGACCGATAACGGCGCGGGCAGCTTGTTCTTTGAGGAGGCATTTGTCATCACCATCACCGATGTGAGCCAGGAGTTCGTGGTACATGCTGGCGCGGACACCAGCGCGACACGGCTAATTGACGGGCAAACCGGAGTCAGCGGCTTTGGCCACACGCCGCAGGGCACGTCGAAGACACGCAGTTTCACCATTGCCAACACATCGGGCACGCTCAGTGTCACTGGCATTACTGCGCCAGCGGGCTTTAGCATCCTCAACCCGCCTTCGGCACCCATCGCCGCCGCTGCAACGCACACCTTCCATCTGCGGCTGGACGCCGGAGACATCGGCTTCTTTGCCGGCAGCGTTCACATCATCAGCGATGATCCGGACGATGTGGACTTTGACTTCCCCGTCAGCGGTCAGGTCATTCATGCCACGCAGCCCACGGTGACCGTGACGGATTTCGCTCGAGCGGGCACTGGCGGCACTCAAATCAGCGGCGCGGCGGCGGGCACGACGCTCTATCAGTTCGGCGGTGCCCCGGCTCTGAATGCCAGCGGTGCCGCCGCCTACAGCAGCGTCATCCGTCATCCCGATGGCACGCTGCATCACGCCATGCTGGCGGGTAGCCCGGCGACGATCCTGGTCCAAGACACCACAGACATGTCGGCCATGCCTACCTTTGGCGATACCTTGCCCGCGAACACGAAGTTCCTGAACTTCCGCAGTCCGCTCATCAGCCCCAGCGGTCGCGTGGCCTTCGTTGCTGACCTCACCGGCACGGGACTCAACAGCAGCAATCGGCGTGGCGTCTTCACCAATGTGGCCGATGGCACAATGCGGATGCTGATGCGCCAGGGCGGCCTCGACCCAGCGACCGGCAGCACTTTTAGCGCGGTGGGCGTCGTGGCCCTGGCAGGCGATGGCGTCATCTTCACCGCCAACACGATTGACGGCAAAACCGGCCTCTATGGCTATGACCCGGTGGAGGGCGTGGACCTGCTGTTCCGCACCGGCAGCGTGATCGGCAGCGGCGGCAGCAATAAGACCGTCTCCACCTTTAGCATCCTCGCCACCACCGGCTACACCCCCGGTCAGGGACAAGAGCATGTGGAAGATGCGCTGAACCCTGGAGATCGCCTAACCACACTTGCTTGCACGTTTACTGATGGCAGCACTGGCGTGATCAAAGGCCGCTTCAACAGCACCGTAGGCAGCTACAGTGGCTTTGATGAGACCTACGCCGAGAAAGGCCGCCTCATTGACTTCGCAGCGGGTGCAGATGCGGCGTTGCCATTAGCCAAGTTCGAGAACGGTTTCAACAAACCCGGCTGGGATCAAACCGGAACCTACTACGGCTTCATGGGCTACCTGATGCGCGGCATCGCAGGCGTGAACGACTACACAGACGCCGCCTTGTTCGTGGACCTGGACCCCGAGCAGCTCGTCATGCAAGTGCGCGAAGGCAGCGCCGTGACCGGCATCACCGGGGCCACTTACAAGGACTTCTACAGCCTGATGGTCGGCGGTGGCGACTTCGAGTTCGCCTTCCTGGCCGATATGCGCGGCACCGGCATCACCGCCGCGAATGACCTGTGCATCTTCGCCAAGCACACAACGTTAGGCATCATCCAAGTCGCGCGTGAAGGCGGCGCAGCAGCAGGCGTCAGTGGCGGCCTATTCCAAAACCTCAACCAAATGGCCCTACCCGGCGATGGACAACCCATCCTCAACGCCACGCTCGCGCTAGGCAGCGGCGGCGTAACCACCAGCAACGACAACGGCCTATGGGTGATGAACGGCCTGGGTGAACTCAGGCTTGCCGTGCGCGAAGGCGATGTATTCACCCTCGGTGGCAGTCCCCGCACGGTGACGACGATCCAGAGCCTAGGCTCCGGCAGCAGCGCCGCAGTAGGCGCGCGAATCTTCACCGCCGATGGCACGCTAAAAATCCAAGTCGGCTTCACGGATGGCACGCAAGGGTTCATCGAAGTGCTGGTGCCGTAGCGGAACCGCGTGAGCGTTCCGTGGATTGGGGCGCGTTGGAGCACGGCTACCTTCAAAGAGCGGAAGGCTCACGCCTTCCGCTACGCGGAGCGGCGTTGCGGGACCGAACACTCACGGCCAGCTCTGCGTAGTGTCTCCAGGGCAGCGCACAGACTTCCTTCCTATTCGTTTATCGCACCTAATTCCATGATGGGGCTTTTTGGAGATGTGCGGGGCGAAAGCGCCCCCAATTCCACCTTGACCTGTACTGCCGTGACCGGGACACTTTGCGCCTGTGACGCTCCTGGTTCCTGCGCTGATCTATCTGAATCTCCTGCTCATTCTGGCGGTGGTCTCCGCCACGGAGACTGCTATCCACATGGCGCGTGACCTACAGGCTGGGCTGGAGGCTGCTGGGGGCGGGGTGGCACGGAAGCTGCGAAGCATCACGCAGAATCCTTTTGTCCAGTTGCACCGCACCCTCTTGCTCTCTGCCACACTGAACCTCGCGCTCGCCGCACTGGGGTTGCATCTGGTGTCTGGGCCGATGCTGGCACTGGGCTGGAGCCCGTGGGTGACGGCGACGCTGCTGTTTGTGACTACGGTGTTGGTCGGGGATGTGGTGCCAAAGTTCCTCGCTGCACGCTCACCTTCCGCTGTTCTTCTGGGCAGTCTGCGCTTGCTCAACCCCTTACGCAGCATTCTGGATCCGGTCACTTCTCTGGCGGATCGTACTACGGAGGCGCTGATCCGCTGCCTCGTGCCGCAGCGGGTGAAGACGCGCTTACCCATCACTCGGGATGAGTTTGAGACACTGGTGGAAATGCGGGAGGAGCAGGGTCTGCTGGATGCCGCAGAGGCCGCGATGATCCGCGAGGCGCTGGACATTGAGGAGCTTACCGTCCGCGACTGCATGGTGCCGCGTGTGGATATGACCCTCATGAGCGCGTTTGACCGCCCAGAGAAATGCGCCGCTGTACTGGAGCAGCCCGCTGGCCGCTATGTCGTGGTTTATGGCGAGACGCCTGACATGGTGGAGGGCATTATTGACACCCTGGCCTGGCGGCTAGCGGGCCGCCCTGCATGGGCGAATATGCTGCGCCCTGTCCCCTTTGTGCCGGAGACCATGCCCGTGCTGGATGCGCTGGACGAGCACCTCCAGGGCACGGAACGCCCGGTCCTCATCGTGGACGAATATGGCGGCCTGGAGGGCATGGTCAGCCAGGACGAGATCGCCGATTGGCTGCTCTATGAGGCCGCCCCATGGCAGGGCGAGGGCGCGGAAATTCGCGATCTGGGCGGTGGACGCTATCTGCTGGACGGCGGTACTCGCATTGATGATGTGGCGGAGGAGCTAGGCATCACCCTGCCCACGGACGGCCTGGACACCATCGGCGGCCTGGTTTTTAACCAACTGGGCCACCTGCCGAAAGCTGGGGAGCGCGTCCGGCTTGATGAGGCGGAGATCAAGGTGCGCCGTGTCGTCCGCGCCCGTGTGCAGCAGGTAGAGCTGCGGCTGAAAACACCGCGCCAGGAGGTCAACGGGGACGCATGATCTGGATCATCCTCCTCATTCTCGCGCTGGCGCTGTCCTTTGCCCTATCTGGTCTGGAGAGCGCCGTCATCGCCATCAGCCGTGTGCGCGTGCGCCATGCCGCCGGTGCAGGGGACCGCCGCGCGGCTCGGTTGCTGCCGCTGGTGGAGGACAGGGAGGCGCTGCTGGGTGCCATCACTGTGGCGAATCATGTCACGAATCTCTCCGCTTTCCTCATCATCGCCTGGAAGCTGGTGCGCATTACTGGTCCCTGGGGCTACTGCATCGCCTTTGTGGTAGCGCTGCCTGTCTTTCTGATTGGCCTGGAAGTGCTGCCAAAGAAGCTCTTCCGCCGCTACCCTTTCCGCAGCCTGCGGACACTGACGCCGCTGGTGCAGCTCGTAGGCCTCGTGAGTCCGCTTTTCCGTCGCTTGGCCCATGCGCGGCAAGAGGCAGCGCCGGATGTCCCCGACCAGTCCAGCGGGCGCGATGACCTGTGCCAGCAGGCCACCACGTTAGGGCACCAGGGGCAGCTAAGCCCTGGGGCAGCCCGCCTGATCCAGCGCGTGCTGGATTACCGGAAGCTGCGCACCGCCCAGATCATGCGTCCGCTCACCCGCAGCGTGGCCCTGGCGGGTGAACTGCCGCTGAGCACCGCCCTCATCCTGGCCCGTGAGCACGGCGTGACCACCCTGCCGGTGCTGGGGGAAAAAGGCGTCTTCGTCGGTGTGCTGGACCTGGCTAGCCTGCCCGCGCATCTGCCGCCAGACCGCCTCGTACGCCAGCACATGCGCACGCTGGACGCCGTCCACGCGCGCGATGGTGCCCTGCACACCCTCCAACGCCTGCGCAAACGCGGGCGCAACCTCGCCCTCGTGCTGGATGATAAAGACGAACCCACCGGATTGGCCTATGAGGAAGATCTGCTGCGCCACCTCATGGGCACGCAGAGTTGAGGTGGGTAGGCAAAAGGCAGGTGGCACAAGGACCGCCGGGCTTTCCAGTTGCCTCGCCGCCACCCCATGCCATGTCAGGGCATGAGATCCCATGATTCAGCACAACGGCCCATGCGCCTCATCAGCGGGCAGGAGGTAGCGCCGCGCAAGAGCATGGGGCAAAACTTCCTTGTAGATGCGGAGATCGCCCGCTGGATCGCCGACCAGATCGCACCGGACGGGGCCGCTTTTGTCGTCGAGCCTGGGCCGGGCCTCGGGGCGCTCACGCAGCACCTCGCCGGCAGGCCGCAGCACCTGCTGCTGATCGAAAAGGACCACGCCCTGGCCCCCGCCCTGCAAGAGCGCTACGCCACGCACACCGACATCACCGTCCTGCACGCAGACGCCACGCGTGTGGACATGCGTCCCTGGTACCGTTACGGTGATGTGCGAGTCATCGGCAACCTGCCATACTCCGTCGGTGGGGAGATTTTGAAGCACATGCTCACCCCGCCGACGCCGGTCACACGTGCCGTCTTCATGCTGCAAAAGGAAGTCTGCGACCGCCTCGCCGCGCAGGCCGGGCAGGAGGGGTATGGAGCGCTGTCCGTGCTCGTCCAACGTGACTGGGATGTGGAGATGCTCCGCGTCGTGCCGCCAACGGCATTTCAACCTAGACCACGGGTGGACAGCGCCGTCGTGCGCCTGACACCGCGTGATCCGCGCGGCCTGCCCGTGTGCGACCGCCGTATGTTCGAGCGCCTGGTCAGGCTCGGCTTTGGACAGAGGCGTAAGCAACTCAAAAATCTCCTGCCCGAGGCTCCCGGCGGCTGGCAAGCGCTAGTATATTCCCTCGCCATGCCCGCCACGCTGCGTGCCGAGGAGCTATCGCTGGCCCAGTGGGTACAGCTTTCCCGCTGGTATGAGCAGCGCACCAGTGAAGATGCCGGGCAAAAGGCCAGCGAGATGTTTGACGTGGTCAACGAGCGCAACGAAGTCACCGGCCAGCTCACACGCGGGGAGGTCCATGCGCGCGGTCTGCTGCACCGCGCCGTGCATGTCTTTGTCATCAATTCGCGCGGCGAGGTCTTTCTGCAAAAGCGCTCACATTTAAAAGATGTCTCCCCGCTGAAGTGGGACAGCAGCGCCGCCGGGCACCTCGATGTCGGCGAAAGCTACGCCGACTGCGCGATCCGCGAGACCCGGGAGGAGGTGGGTATCGAGATCACCAGCACGGAACTGGCCGCACAACTCCCTGCCGGGCAGCACACGGACCACGAATTTGTCGAGCTGCACCTCGCCCGCCACAACGGCCCCATGAAATGCCTGGCGGAGGAAATTGACAGCGGCGAATGGTTCGCCCCAGAAACGATCAGCGACTGGGTGAGCGCGCGGCCACAGGATTTCGCCAAAGGCTTTATCTCCTGCTGGCAGGCATGGTCAAAAAGCCCAGCTTTGTAGTCCCCGCTTCAGCCGCCGAGCCGTAGCCCCTTCTTTCCCGACTTAGGCAACTTGCCGCCTGGGAACATACCCTTGGGCATCTGCGGCATTCCACCGCCGCCGAACATGCCACTGGCCATCTGTGACATCGCACCCTGATTCTTCATCATCCTACGCATCATGTCGAACTGCTTGAGCAGTTGATTGATCTCCACCACTGGGCGGCCACAGCCTTTGGCGATGCGTTTGCGCCGACTGCCGTTGAGTATCTCCGGCTTGCTGCGTTCCTTCGGTGTCATGGAAAGGATGATAGCCTCCACATGCTTCATGCGCTTGTCATCTACGCCTGGCATATCCTTCATCTTCGCCATGCCTGGGATCATGCCCAGCAGCCCCTCTAGCGGCCCTAGTTTCTTCATGAAGCGCAGTTGGCCCAGCATGTCGGTCAGATCGAATTTGTTCTGCTCGATGCGGCGCATCATCCCCATCGCCTCCTTTTCATCAATCTCCTGCGCCGCCTTCTCCACCAAGCTGACCACATCTCCCATGCCCAAGATGCGCTGCGCCATGCGGTCCGGGTGGAAGACCTCCAGCGCCTCCACTTTTTCACCCACGCCGATGAACTTCACCGGGCAACCCGTGACCTGCCGCATGGACAGCAGCGCGCCGCCGCGCGCGTCACCATCCAGTTTGCTCATGATCAGGCCCGTGATCGTCACCGTCTCATGAAAGCGCGTCGCCACTGCCACCGCCTGCTGCCCCGTTGCTGCATCTGCCACTAGCAGCGTCTCGCGCGGCTGCACCATGTCCCGCACCTTCTTTAGTTCCGTTAGCAACGCCTCATCCACCTCCTGGCGGCCCGCTGTATCAAAGATCGCCACGCCACCACCTTGCTGCCCCAGCCAGACCAGCGCCGCCTGCGTCGCCTTCACCACATCCGTCTCACCCACGGGCGGCACACACACCGGCACGCCGATCTGCTGCCCCAGCACCTGCAATTGAGTCACCGCAGCAGGGCGGTACAAATCCAGCGCGATGAGCAGCGGACGCTTCCCCTGCTTCTTCAAAAAAGCCGCCAGCTTTGCCGAAGTGGTCGTCTTTCCCGCACCGTTCAAGCCCACCATCAGGATGCGTTGCGGCGCACTGAGGTCCAACTCCACCGCACCGCCGCCCAGGATCTTCGCCAGCTCATCGTGGAAGATTTTCACGATCTGCTGCCCCGGCGTCACATTGCGCAGCACCTCCTCCCCCAGCGCGCGCGTTTTCACCGCCTCCACCAAATCCTTCGTCACCTTAAAGTCCACATCCGCCTCCAGCAGTGCCAGCCGTATCTCTCGCATCGCCTCGGCGACGTTGGCTTCGCTGATCTTGCCCAGACCGCGCAGTTTGCGGAAGGCATCTTCGAGTTTGTCAGTGAGGGCAGAGAACATGGGAGAAACGCCACCAGTAGTCAGCGCTCAGCGCCCGATCCGCAAGCAGCAGCTCTAACGCCCCATGACATTCCTCGTCCCTGCTCCCACGCGCTAAGCCTAGAACTGGGAATGGGGGAAAAGCGAATGAAGGTCAGGGTTGAGGGGGACTCCCCTTGATACTCGAGCGCTGGGGCACACCAAACTCTCCTGAAAATCAGCTTGCGACGATGCGGCGCAGGCGGCACTGTCGCGGCCCGCTGCCCACTTGGGTGGCATTTTTTGGACAGATGCCAGAGTGGTCGATCGGGCACGCCTGGAAAGCGTGTGTACAGCAATGTACCGAGGGTTCGAATCCCTCTCTGTCCGCCATCCTTGAGGCAATGCCCGCCTTCCAGGCTCCCGTCACCTCACGGCACCACTTCGCCGGAGCCGGTGTAGATCCATTTGTCCACCTGGCCGCCTTTGATCTGCGCCTGGGCCTCGGTGTCGAATTTGCCGAACATGGTCTGGGTCTCGTACTTCACGATGACCGTCCACATGCCGTCGGCGAACTGCGCCTCGCCCCACTCCTTGATCTTGTCGGGCTTGATCTCGGTGACTTGGCCGGACTTCATGCTGGCGACGAGCAGCGGATAGGTGCCGTCGGCATCGCGCGCGGGTTTGTCGTTGCCCGAGTTGGCACCGCTACCCTTGGCGGACGGTGGGGCGTTCTTTGCGCGTTCGGCGGAGGCGAGCTTGAAGGCGTGGGCACGGCGCATGTTTTCGACCTGGGCTACCTTGATCTTCTCATAAAGGGCGGTCAGCATCTCCTTGAAGTTGGTGTCATCCATCGCCACCTGGCCGCGCATTGGGGAGCTTTCGCTGGGGGCCACGGTGAGGTTGGTGCCGTCTTGGGCCACAGCGTAGATGCTGCCGCCAGCCTTGACTTTGGTGGCTGCTGTGGAGTTGCCGATCTTCATCTGTAGGTCCAGATCGCGCTTCATGATGACCTGCTTCGGTGGGTTGAAGGCGCTTTTGGGGATGACGGTCCAGTTCTGGGTCACGACATCAATGCTGGGGAGGTCTGGCGGGACGAAGACATTCGGGTCGGCCTTGGGCGGCTCTGGCTTGGGCGGCTCAGGGATGGCGGGCATCGGCATCGGCTCCGGCTTCATTTCCGGTTTGGGTTCAGGCTTGGGTGCCTCTACCACCGGCTTGGGGGGGGCGATCACTACTTTTTTCGGTGCAGCAGGCGCGGCGGCGATCTCCTGCTTCTTCGGTTTGTGCTTTTCAAATTTCATCACCTCCCCGATCACGGGATAAACATACTGGTAGGCTACATAGCCAACGGCGGCGGCGAGGATGAGGACGAGGATGCCTTTCATGGTGGCGGAGAGTAGGCGGAGGGTTTGAACAATTCAACTGCGGTGAAGAAACGCATTTTCAGCCTACCTGCTTAGAGCCGGGCTGATGATCAGGCTGCGCAGGCTGCCATCCTGATGCCAGCCGCCGGGGCGCTGGACGATGCCGTGGAGCTTCGCGGGCACATCCTTGCCGAGAAAGACATCCGCGCGGCGCAGGGTCAGCCGCAGCGTGCCGTCTGCCTCCAGGGTGGCTTTCTGCGGCTCGTCGGAGTTGATCCAGCCGTCTTCGGTAAAAAAGATGACCTGTGTGACCGCTTCGGCGTCCTGGAACCTACGGGCACACGGGTCCTGGGGGCGGAGGCGCAGGGTCACTTCCATGCCGCGCTCCTCAGCGGTCGCAGTCCACGCCTCGCTCGGTTGGGGAAAGGCAGCGCGCTCTTTCTCAAAGATGGGATGCCACTGCTCGTTCAGCGGCGAGGTTTCGCCGACGGGCAGCTCCAGCGTCAAGTCCAGCGTGCCAGGGTGGCAGGTATTCCCACAGCACATCCAGGTGGCTTTGCCGGTGAGCTGTACTTTCTCCCCCGGCTTCAACGACGCGGGCGGGGTGATGCGGGTTTGCAGCAGCACGTCCCGTTCAAAGCCCTGCGCCTTGATCTGAAACATCTTCGTAGCCTCCGGCTCCGGGTATTCCAGCGGCCCTGCGGTAAAGCCTTCCGGCAGGGTCCACTCGATGCTCGTGGGCACGCCGACGATCCCAGGCTGCCGCCAGTAGGTGTGCCAGCCTTTGTCATGCTGGATGAACAGCCCCACGGAAAACGGCTGACCAGGGGTGATGGCGGTGACTTCGGACACGAGCTGGAGCTTCAGGCCTGTCTGGGCTTGAAGCGCGAAGGGCAGAGAGCAAAGGGTGAAGAGCAGGAGACGGAACGACATGCAGAGAAAACGAGCCGCGATAGGCCTTTCCGGCAACCGATTCAAGACATCGGCGGCGACATGGCCAATTCACGCTCGACGCCCCCGGCGCTCCATGCTTGCTCCGAAATCATTAGCCATTACTGTCCCTGTCATGTCCCACGTTGCAAAGACCCTTGCAGAAGCCCAAACCAACTGCTCCCCAAAGCCGCTCACAGACGGCGGCATCCAGGACTTTTGGGTCGAGACCGCCGTAGCACGCGATGAACTCACCAGCTTCCGCGGCAACCTCCTCAACATCATCAAACGCGACGTTCCCCAGCGCGTCCTGGTCTATGGACATCGCGGCTGTGGCAAGAGCACGGAGCTGAACAAGCTCATCTCCGACCTCGGCCCCGAGTGGCTCCCCATCACTCTCATCGCGGGCGACTTCTTACCCGTCAGCGGCAATCAGGCAGCCGATGTGCTGCTCGCCGCCTGCACCCGTATCATCGACATTGCGAAAGAGAAGGAATTGGACCTCAACGAAGCCGCGCTCAATCCCGTCATCGCCTTCTTCAACGAAACCACAACGACCCAGCAAGGCAGTCGCGAAAGCAGCCTCGAAGTCGGAGCCGGAATCAACACCGACTCCAGCTTTCTTGGAAAGCTCGTCGGTCTCTCCGCCAAATTCTCCAGCGCCCTCAAGTTCGGTTCCCGCACGGAGACCAGCACCGTCACCAAGATCCGCCAGCGTAAAGGTGAACTCATGGCCGCCGTCAACGCCCTCGGCATCGCCACCGAGCAGGCCTGGCGCGAAAAGACAAAGAACCCGGACGCAAAAGTCCTCCTCGTCATCGAAGACCTCGACAAACTCGGCCTCGCCGACTCGCGTCAGATCTTCGTCAATGACGGCCGCCTCCTCGGCTCCGTCACCCTGCGCGCCATCTACACCGTCCCCGTCTTCACCTTCCATTCCCCGGACGCCAGCGCCATCAAGGCTTACTTCGACCACGCCCTCGGCCTGCCGATGATCAAGACCCACACCCGCCACGGCCAGCCCTGCGGGGAAGGCCGCGCCATCCTGCGCACCATCATCCGCAAGCGCGTCGATGCGAACGTCCTGCCCGACGCCGCCATGAACCTCCTCATCGAGCGCACCGGCGGCGTCTTGCGCGACATCTTCGACGCCATCCAGTCCTGCGCCGACTTCACTCCCGTGCAGAAGTCCAAAGTCATGGACAAAGGCAGCATCAAGATCGCGCTCGACCGCATGATCGCCACCATGGGCATCCAGATCGGTTATCCGCCAGAAGAAAGAAAAGCCCCCAAGCCCCTTCAGGAGCGCCTCGCCAGCATCGCCAAGGCCCAGGCCGAAGGCAAAGAAGTCGCCACCGAGCCCGACCCCGATCTGCAATACCTCCTCATGAGCGGCGCGCTCATCGAATACAACGGCGACCGCTGGCTTGGCGTCCATCCGCTAGCCCGCGACTACCTTATCGAGCTGGGACTCAATGTCGGAGCCGTCTAGCCAGTCCCCGTTGCCCGAGCTGGCGCACCACCTCAGCCGCCGTGCGCCTGGGCTGGTGCTTCTGCGTTACAAGTCCGTCCATGCCCTGCGTGACCTCATGGCCGGATTGGAACCGGTTCACCAGATCGCCTACCGCCCGCGTGCTACCGACGAGCGCGCCTCGCCTCACCACCTCGTCCAGCGCTGCCGCGACCTTGCCAGCAGCGCCGTCCCAACCATCTTCCTCTGCCCCGACCCCGATGCCGAGGCCAGCGCCGATCTCGAAGCCCAGGCTGTCTTTTGGAAGAACATGAATGCCCAGCGCGAGGCCCTCGGTGCCTTGTCCGCCCAGATCATCCTCACCGTCGATGAAGCCCAGACCGCTGCCTGCTTCCACCACGCCAAGGACCTCGTCTCCTGGTGCTCGCCCAAGTTCGAGCTGACCACCCCGATCTCCGCTGACACCGGTAGTGAACGCATGGCCGTGACCCACGAGAAGACCAGCAGCCGAGACGCCGCCGTCTCCTCCTCGCTAACCTGGCAGTCGCTCTATCCCTTGCTGCAAAAGGAACTCCAGACAGGCCAGCCCCTCCCGCCCAGAGCCATTGAACAACTGCTCTTACCCCTCATGCGCCACGCCGTGGACCAGGGAGCCGTCACTCTGGCAGGCCGTTTGCTCGATGCAGGAGACCATGCTGCCTACGCCAATGAGCGTGACCGCAGCCTCTGGTTGGAACTGAAAGGCGACCTCGCGGTGGCGCAGGGGGATCTGGCCGGGGCCTTGCGCAGCTTCACCGAGAGCAAGACCATCCGCGAACGCCTCGCCGCCAGCGACCCCGTCAATGCCGAGTGGCAGCGCGACCTCTCCGTGTCGCTGGGGAAACTCGGCGACCTCGCGATGGCGCAGGGGGATCTGGCCGGGGCCTTACATAGCTTCGCCGAGTGCAAGACCATCGCCGAACGCCTTGCCGCTAGCGACCCCGCCAATGCCGCGTGGCAGCGTGACCTCTCCGTCTCGCTCAACTTCCTCGGCAACGTCTCTGTGGCGCAGGGGAATCTGGACGACGCCAAGCGCTACTACACAGAATACAGGACCATCGCCGAACGCCTCGCCGCCACCGACTCTGCCAATGCCGTGTGGCAGCGCGACCTCTGGATGTCGAATGGCAAACTCGGCGACCTTGCGACCGATCAGGGAGACATTCCCGCAGCCTTGCGCTTCTGGACCAAAGCCAACGACATCACGCAGCGTCTCGCCGCCAGTGACTCCGCCAATGCCGAGTGGCAGCGTGACCTCTCCGTGTCGCTCAACAAACTCGGCGGCCTCGCGGTGGCGCAGGGCGATCTGGCCGGGGCCTTGCACAGCTTAACCGAGAGCAAGACCATCGCCGAACGCCTCGCCGCCAGCGACCCCGCCAATGCCGGGTGGCAGCGCGACCTGTTCTACAGTTGCTGGCTCATCGCGACGAAGATCTTCAAGCCGCAGGAGCGCTGGGCGGAGGCGCTGGAGTTGGCGGAGCAGAGCCTGCTTATCAGCGAACGCCTGGCCGCCACCGATCCGACGAATGTGAAGTGGCAGAAGGATGTGATGGTGAGCCGGGCGCTGGTGGCGGAGCTGCGGGCGAAGGTGGGGAAGTAGGGCGGATGTGTTCGGCGCGCTCGATGTCGCCAACATGTGCGATCAGCTTCGCCGAACTATCCGGCTGGTTTGGGAGCGCGGGAGGCTGCGGCGGTCAACGGAAGCCGGATAGTTTGGCGAAGGCGCTCTGCGGCGAAACGATACCCACACGCGCCAAACACATCCGGCCTACGCTCAGGCGGCACCAGACTCGCGGAGCGTCCCGGAACCGGAGCGCAGCGGAGATAGCCAGCCGTAGGCTGCCCCGAAGGGGTGAGCGTAGCGAAGCAATGCGGTGGCAGAGATGCCAGGGGCCACCCTGGCATCGGCGACACCGCTCTCGTCGGAGCGCTGGATGTGGGAGGACGAGGGGCGAGGTGAAGGCGCTAGGCTTTGGTGGTGGTTTGCCTCATTTGGTGGAGGTTTGCCTCAAAATGGTGTCGGCGCAGTCGATTGTCGGCTGTGACGCCGCTTTTGGAGTCTCAGGGTTTTTGTTTGCCGTGGGTGCCGCCGAAAGCGGTGTCGGCGGGGCAGGCTTGCGCCTTGCCCCTCTGCCACCGCACTCCGGGACGCTGTCGCGACGTTCGGAGGCCCTCTTTTTGCCGGAAATCGGCCTGGAGCGGAATCCGGGCGCTTTTTTGATGCCGGAAATCGGCCCGGAGCGGAATCCGGGGGCGTTTCGGGCGGCGGGGAGGCGTCCGGCCCTGGCTCCGTCTGGGGGTCCGCCAACGGAAATCAACCCGGACGCGGCTCCGGGTGCGTTTCCGAGCCGGTGAAGGCGTGCGTTCCCGGCGACGGGGGCGTTTTTTCCCGAAAAGAGGCTGGCGTTTTTCGCGCCGATTTGATTCGATTCGGGCGGTTTATCACCGCATTCCCCGACCCAACCAACCTTCACCCCTCATTCCCATGCCGACCTACTCCGCCCCTGGTTCTGATGAAGACCGCCTCGCCGTGTTGAAGACGCTGCTCAGCGCCACCGCGGCTGAACCCAGCCTGAATGCGCTGCTGCCCGCCGCGCTGCGGGCGGACATTGACGCCTTTGTGACGCGCTACGAGCCCATCGTGCAGGCCGGGTCTGCGGCAGAGGCGGGCCGGGCGAAGGAGGTCAAGGAGAAGGACACCGCGCAGGCGAAGCTGGACATCTATGTGCGTGATTTCTTTGAGGTGCTGAAGCGCCGCACCGAGCGCGAGGAGCACAATGTGTCTGTGCTGGTGCATTACGGCCTGACGCAGGCGGGCGATGTGCCGAAGCTGCGCGCCGCCGAGGATCTGGTGAAGGCCGCCAACAGCATCGTCAACGGTGAGACGGCGGCGGTGGCGGCCGGCTTCCCCGCGATGTCGAACCCGAGCGCGGCGCAGGTGAACGCGAAGCTGCAGGCCTTTACCAAGGAGGCTGGCGAGGTGAAGCCGGCGGATGAAAAGCTGCGCGCCGCCCAGGCTGCGGCGGCCGAACTGCGCGAGAGCGCGGACGACCTGATCGCCGATGCCAAGGCCGAGGTGAGCCACGCCCTGCGCAAGGAGGATGCCCCGACCATCCGCCGCGTGCTGCGCCAACTGGGCTACACCTTCACCGCGAAACCCGGCGAGCAGCCCGAGCCACCGCCGACACCGCCCGCGAGGTGATCTCGCCAAGGCCGAGCGGCAGCCCGCATGATGTTGGACGGGGAGTCATTTCCCGCAGATTCACGGAGGCCAGCAGATTCTTCAGAAGCCAATCTGCTGGCCTCCCTGAATCTGCGGGCGCTTTTCTGAAGGATTGTGGACCTGATGGGTCTTTGATTACCGAGCCAAGCCTCGACTTCTCAATACGCCGCATGGCCCGGCGTGCGGGCGAAGGGGATGACGTCGCGGATGTTGGGCACGCCGGTGACGAACATGAGCAGGCGCTCGAAGCCCATGCCATAGCCCGCGTGCGGCACGCTGCCGTAGCGGCGGAGATCGATATACCAGCGGTAGGTTTCTTCATCGAGATTCTGGGCATTCATCGCCGCTGTCAGCAGGTCCAGCCTCTCCTCGCGCTGGCTGCCGCCGATGATTTCGCCGATGCCGGGGACGAGCAGGTCCATGGCAGCGACGGTTTTGCCATCGTCGTTCTGGCGCATGTAGAAGGGCTTGATGCACTTCGGGTAGTTGTAGATCGTCACGGGGCCTTTGACGTGCTCTTCGGCGATGTAGCGCTCGTGTTCGGTTTGCAGGCCCTCTCCCCAGACAACGGGATGCTCGAAGCTGCGGCCTGTTTTCAAAAGCAACTCCACGGCTTCGGTATAGCTGATGCGCTCGAAGGGTTTGTCGAGCGTCTGCTGGAGACGGGCGGTGAGCTGCTTGTCCACGAACTTGTTGAAGAACTCCAGCTCGTCGGGGCATTCGTCGATCATCGCTTTCACGAGGTAGCGCACGTTTTCTTCGGCGAGCGACATGTCGTCCGTGAGATCGTGGAAGGCCATCTCGGGCTCGATCATCCAGAACTCGGCGGCGTGGCGCGTGGTGTTGCTGTTTTCGGCGCGGAAGGTGGGGCCGAAGGTGTAGATGTTGCCGAGGGCGCAGGCGAAGGCCTCGCCTTGAAGCTGGCCGCTGACGGTGAGGTAGGTGGGGCGGCCAAAGAAGTCTTCTTCGGGCTTCGCGGCTGCACCTTGCTTCAAGGTGGTGACGCGGAACATCTCGCCCGCGCCCTCGCAGTCGCTCGATGTCACGATGGGCGTGTGGACATAAAAGAAGCCGCGCTCCTGGAAGAAGCGATGCACGGCAAAAGCCATCTTGCTGCGCACGCGGAAGACGCTGCCATAGAGATTCGTGCGTGGACGCAGGTGGGCGATGGTTCGCAGGAACTCGGGCGTGTGGCCTTTCTTTTGCAGCGGGTAGGTGCCGTCTGCTTCGCCGAGCAGACGCACGTCCTTCGCCTGAAGCTCCCATTTTTGACCGGGGGCAGGGGAGGGGATCAGGCTACCGTCCACCTCCACCGACGCGCCTGTGAGGATGCGCGGCAAATGCGCCGCGCAGGGCAGGGCGGCATCCACCACGACCTGCAATCCTTTGAAGCAAGAGCCGTCGGTGATCTCCAGGAACGCGCAGGCCTTCGACTCTCGCTTTGTGCGCACCCAGCCGCGGACGGTGAGGGATTCCAGCGGCGAATCAGAGGCGAGGATGTGGCGCAGGGTGTCAGGCATGGGCGACGATGCACGGGGAGTGTGGCGGAATCAACGCGGTTGAATCCGGGGGCAGGGGACTTTACTGGCCGCTCTGGAGAGCGGCGGTCCGATGGGGAGCAAAGAAAGGGATTGTCGGCGCGGGTTTTTGCTCCACATAGGTGGTTCCTTTCGTTTCTTTCCGACGTGAATCCTCAACCCAAAAAAACTGGTATGGCTTGGCAAACTTTTGCTCTGATGACGGTGCTCTCCTGGGGCGTGTATGGCGTGCTCCTCCACACGGGCCGCATGGGCATGTTGAAGGGCGGTGATCCAGGGAATGCCTCGATGAAGGCGTTTTTGCTGGTGGGCGTGGCCTACTTTGTCGTCGCCATCGTCGGGCCGCTCATCGTGCTGATGAAGAACAAGACGAACTGGAGCTTCACCGGCACGGGCTTGTCCTGGAGCTTCATCGCTGGCGCGGCGGGTGCTGTCGGTGCGTTCACGCTGATCTTGGCTCTGGGGGCGGCGGCGAAGGGTGGCGCGTCCACGGCGAATGTGATGTCCCTGGTCTTTGGCGGCGCGCCAGTGGTGAACGCTATCGTGTCCATGATGGCGCATCCGCCTGAAGGGGGGCTGAAAACGGTGCCTGTGGGTTTCTGGATCGGCATCCTGCTGGCAGCGGCGGGGGGCTATCTGGTTGCCAGCACAAATCCGAACGCGCAGGCGCAGCCAAAGCCGCCTGCGGCCAACTCCACAGGCCATTGAGGGAGTGCCTCAGTAGATCATGGCATCTGCCGGGGCGGTGGTTTCCTCGACTTTCGTGGCTTCGATGATGGGGACGGTTTGGCCTCCCTCCTGCTTGTAGGCCATCTTGCCGGTCACCTTTACCCAGGTCATGTCTTTGAATTCGGGTGCCTTTTTGCCAAAATCCACAGGCACGGAATACGGGCGCGCATCGGCGGCACAGCACTGGACGAGCATGCGGAAGACACGCAGGCGGTGCCCCTCGGCGTTGTTGACCTTCTCGGGTAACACTTGGGCGATGGTCTCCACGGACTGGCCGGTGATGACCTTCTGCACCTCCATATCCCCGGCGGTGTAGTAGATCTCTGGCACTTCGAGAATGAAATTCCCTTCCTTGCTCTGCGGCACCTGCTTTTTCAGATCCTCCAGCGTGAAGGTACCATAGCTCTGCGCCTTGTCGGGCGGCGGCGGGGCGGCTTTGGCGACTGCGGCAGGATCATTGAGGTGGGCGGGGGGCGGCAGCGGCTCGGCAGGCTGGGGGGTGACGTTTGGCGCGGCGCGCTTCGGGGCGGCGGCAGTGTCGCCACGCAGGGTGAACTGGTCGGCGCGGGTGGTGGAGGCGTAGTTTTGGTTATAGAGACCTTTATTGATGACGGCATTGGCGCTGTAGCGGTCGGGCGACTGGAGGGCGGCCCAGGTGAGCGGCGCGGCGAGCACGAGCATGGCGGCGATCCTGCCGGGCCAGCCGCTTTCCTCTAGGATGCCGTGGCCGTGGTGGTGGTGCTCATGGGCATGCCCGGCGTGGTCGTGGGAATGATCGTGGCCGCAGGCGGCGTGGTCGTGCTTGTGACCGTGGCTGTGGTCGTGCCCGCAGCCCGCGTGGTGCTCATGGGTGTGGTCATGGCCACAGGTGCCTTCCTTGTGTGCATGGTCGTGGGAATGATCGTGGCCGCAGGTGCCGTCGTGCTTGTGCCCGTGTTCATGATCGTGACCGCAGCCGTGCTCCTCGCAGCCAGCTTCCTCGGAATTGATGGTTAGCAGGTTGAACAGAGCGACAATCGCTAAGCCGATGCCGGAGACCAGCACCATCGGGCGGAAAATGCCATCCGGCGGCAGGTAGGCAGCGACGCGTTCGCTGAGGTAAAAGTAGAGCAGCACGGCGCTCCACAGCAGCAACAGGGCTACGCTGAAGAGATGGACGAGGGTGCGGGTTCCGTTCATGGCTTATGGGGTGGCGAGTTTTTGAATGAGCATCATCCACGGCTCCGACAGGCAGCCGACGAGGATGAAGAGACCGATCAGCAGGGCCAGCACGACCCGGCGCTTGAAGACGGCAGAATACATGAAGAGCAGCTTGATGTCCATCATCGGGCCGAAGACCAGGAAGGCCAGCTTGGCCGCCATCGAGAAGGCCGCCATGGGCGCGGCGATGAAGGCGTCTGAGGTGCTGCACAGGGACAATACCATGGCCAGGCCCATGATAGAGGGCAGCGCCAGCCACTCACTGGCGGCGACGGTGTTCAGGATGGACTGGTCCACCTGCGTGTTGAAGACGGAAGTGATGATGACGCCTATGGTGAAGTACATTGCCGTGTCCAGGAAGTCTCCCATCGCCGTGCGCATAGCGTGGATGAGCTTGGCATTGAAGCCCATGGGCACTGCATGACCGCCATCACCCTTTCCTGCGGCGGTGATGCCTTCTATGACATTGGCCTTCAAGATATCCGCCGGTCGGAAGCGCAGCACCACCAGCCCGACGATAACGGCGACGAGGTAGCCGAGCGAGAGGCGGGAGAGGGTCATGGTGGCATTGCCGATCTCTCCCCAGCCGGTGACTTTCTGGAACTCCTTGAACGCCGTCAGCGTGCTCAGTGCCACGATGGGGTTCATGATGGGCGCGGACAGCATATAGGTGACGGCGCAGGAGACGGGCAGCCCCTTTTGCACCAGCCGCCGAATCACCGGCACCACGGCGCACTCGCACACCGGGAAGATGAGGCCGAGAAAGCCCGCCATGAAGGTGGCCAGCACGCGGCTTCTCGGCAGCACCCTGTCCAGCAGCCGTGAGTCGAGAAAGGCAGCGATAAGGCCGGAGAGCACCGTGCCGATGAGGATGTAAGGCGCGCCCTCGAACAGGATGCTGAGGAAGGCCATCAGGACATCGCCAAGGCGGCTGGGTTCGGGAAGGGCGGCGAGAAGCATGGGCGCAAATGACGGGTGAAGGCGTGTGGGAAGCAAGCTCTAAACGGACTTCAAGGGCGCGATCAAGCGGGAAGATTCGCCGTGCATTCGGTCTTGCCATCTGGCGGCAGGCTTCATAATCTCACGGCTTCTATGAAATCACCTGCCGCGAAAAAGCTGTTTGTCATGATGGTCTTGGAGTTCTTCATCTGGGGGGCTTGGCTGCCGCTGATCTGGGGCTACATGGGGGCGGATGGGCTGAACTTTACTCCACTCGAAGTCACATGGGTGGGCAGTGCCTTTGCCATCGCCTCGGTCGTGGGCATCTTTTTCAGCAACCAGTTCGCGGATCGCAGCTTCGCAGCAGAGAAATTCATGGCTTTCAGTCATCTAGTAGGCGGTCTGGCGATCCTAGGGATGTATTGGGCGAAGGATTTCCCGACCTTCTTCGGCCTCATGCTAATCCATTCACTGCTGTATGTGCCGACGATTTCTGTCTCGAACTCCATCGCGTTCACGCACCTGAAGGATGCGCAGAAGGAATTTGGCCTGGTGCGCATGGGCGGTACCATTGGCTGGATTCTCGCCGCCTGGCCGCTGTATTTCATTTTGCAGGGAAAGGTCGGGGCGGAGGCAGTGTCCGCTAGCCGGAATATCTTCATGATCTCTGGCATCGCCTCCCTGGTGCTGGCGGCCTTCAGCCTGAGCCTGCCGCACACGCCGCCAAAACCTGCGGTCGCTGGTGAAAGCGGCTTTGCTTGGCTGCGCGCGGCGAAGTTTCTCAGCAAGCCGTTCCTGCTGGTGCTGTTCATCGTGACCTTCATTGATTCGACGATTCACAACGGCTACTTCCTGATGGCGGGCGGCTTCCTGGGAAGCACGACGGTGGGCATCAAGCCTGAGTGGATCATGCCGGTGATGAGCATCGGCCAGGTGGCAGAGATCGTGACGATGGCACTGCTCGGCTGGTTCCTGTCCCGCATGGGCTGGAAGACGACGATGACGCTCGGCATCCTGGGTCATGCGGCGCGCTTCGCGGTGTTTGCATTCATGCCGCAGAACCAGACGATGATCATCTTGGTGCAGGTGCTGCACGGCATCTGCTACGCATTCTTCTTTGCCACGCTCTACATCTTCATTGACGCGGCTTTTCCAAAGGATGTGCGCTCCAGCGCGCAGGGTCTCTTTAACCTGCTGGTGCTGGGCCTGGGCGACCTCGCGGCGAAGTGGTTCTTCATCCCGCTGCAAGGGAAGCTGACAGTGAACGGCGTGGTGGACTACAAGGAGCTTTTCCTCTGGCCTACGGGCCTGTCTCTGGGCGCGGCGGTTCTGCTGTTGATCTTTTTCTGGCCGCCGAAGGAGTTGTTGGCTCCAGCGGATGCGGGGCATTGATGCCAGTGAGTGCGGATGTGGACATCCGCACTACGGTCAGATGACGGGACCGGGAACGTCACGCCATTTGTCGTGCCATTCCTTGAAGACGATGGGGCTGATCTCGCTCGGCTTGATCTCACTGCGGCCACCCCAGAAGACATTGGTGTACTCGACGGGGATGCCGATGCTTTCGAGGTGGTGGTCAATGGCGGCCTTGTGCTCCATGATGAGGTCTTTGTCGGTGCCATGCACCACGCCCATGATGTTGACGTTGCCAAAGCGCGGGCCGCCCTCGCGCCAGTAGCAGTGGGTCATGATGGTGTGGCGGCCCACCTCGCTGCCGGCGCGTTCCTGCATCCCCACAGGCACTTTCCAGTGAAAGAGGCCGTTGAAGCGGGTGACGCGCACGCCGGTCTGGCTGGGTTTCACATGCTCCAGAAAGGTGGAGAGGCGGCCGATGACGCCTTTCTTGTCAAGGTTCCTCGCCACCTCGCAGAAGCGCTCCAGAGTGATGCCTGCGGCAGCGGCGCGGCCTGTCCAGGGTTCGGGGCCGATCTCCTCGGCGGAAAGCTCGCCTTTGAGATGAAGCAGGACGTTCCATTCCTCGGCGTCGAGGTCGGCGATGTTGGTGGTCATCATCTGTGCCGGTTCATCCGCTTTTTCGCCGGGTTCCATCGTCTTGCGCCGCACATGGCCGACACCGAGGGCGAAGATGCCATGCGCGGGCATGAGCAGGTATTCTTCGGCACCCGTGAGACGCTTCAGCAGATCGGCGTGCTCGCTCATGTTCTTGTCCTGTGGCACCTTGAGCGTGGTCCACAGCCGGTAGTCGCTGCCGCTGACCTCGCGGTCGGTGGAGCGCAGGACGACGTGGCCGCTGAAGGGGTCTTCTTTGAACATGAACTCAAAGGCGGCGTCGAGCTTGTCGTTTGGCACCTTCCAGGCGACGAGCGCGCCCTCAGCCAGCTTGTTCGCCAACAGGGTCTGGCGCACGCGGCGGATGACGCCTCCGGCGAGCATGGCGCGGATGCGCTCCACGACGGTGTCAAAAGGCACGCCGCTCTGCTCGGCGATGAACTGGAAAGGATGCTGGTGGAATCCCTTCACCCTGTCCTCACTCACCGCCAGGATGCGGGCATTGGTTTCCTCGGTGTGTTCGATCGGGATGGTGGTAGCGGTCATGTGCAAAAAGGGATCAGAGAGCATGGCGGCTGAGATGATGCCGCGCGTGGGGGAGTGGATTCTTAGCTGGGCCGCTGGGAATGACAAGTGGCGGCTACTTGTCGGCTAAAGCGGAGTCTCAATACCGCGTGATTGTCTCGTGCAGATTCAGCACCACACGGCAGACGCTCGTCCAGGCGGCGAGTTCTGGGGCGCTCGCAGCGGGGACGGGTTTGAGTCCTGTGGCGAGGAGCTTCGTGGCATCTTCAGGAGTTGCTTTGAAGACAGCGCGCTGGCTTTCCAGGAAAGTCAGCAGGCTGGCGCGTTCTGCATCTTTGGGTAGGCGGGCGAGGGCGCGCAGGTAGATGGCCTTGATGCGTGATTCGTCGCTGCCAGCGGGCAGGCTTTCGGCGAAGCTGCGCGCGGCTTCGACAAAGGTGGGATCGTTCAACAACGTCAGCGCCTGCTGCGGCGTGTTTGAGACATTGCGGGAGCAGGTGCATTCGTCGCGGGCGGGGGCGTCAAAGTTTGCCAGCATGGGATGCAGAAAGGTGCGCTGCCAGTGCATGTAAACGCCGCGCCGCCATTGGCGGTCATCGGTGTGGGCGATGTAGTCGCGGTTCGGGAATTGCAGGTTGTCGTAGTAACCGGGCGGCTGGTAGGGCTTGGCGCTGGGACCGCCAAGGTCGAGGTTCAGGATGCCTGCGGCGAAGAGGGCGTTATCCCGCACGAATTCGGCATCAAGACGGCGCGCGTTTTGGAAGGCGAGCATGCGGTTCGCGGGGTCCGCGTCCTTGAGTTCGGGCCGTGTTTTGCTGTCCTGAAGATAGGTCTGGCTGGTGACGATGAGCTTCATCATGTGCTGGATGTCCCAGCCGCTGTCGCGGAACTCGCAGGCCAGCCAGTCGAGCAGTTCGGGGTGGCTCGGTGTCTCGCCCTGCGCGCCGAGATCGTCGGTGATGGCGGAGAGTCCGGTGCCGAAGAACTGCTTCCATAAACGGTTCACGAAAGCACGCGCAGTGAGCGGGTTGTCCTTGGAGGTGATCCACTTTGCCAAGTCGGCGCGTGTCTGGCGTGGTGCATTGGCGGTGAGTTCGCCAGAGATGAAGGTGGGCGGGGAGGGCGGGCAAATTTCGCCGCTCTCATCCATCCAGTTGCCACGCGGCAGACGGCGGATCGTTAGCGGCTCTTTGACTGCGACAGTGATCTGCGTCCATGCCTTGCCATCTCGGCATTCGAGAGCCTCGCGATGCAGTTGAGCAAAGGCATCCCGCGCAGCTTTGTTGGCATCCACAGCCGAGGTGAGCCAGTGCTGCGCATCGGCTTCGGGTGTCTTCGCCGCCAGTGGTTTCAGTGGTGCGATGGCGGAGAGTGACACGCGCAGGCTACCAGTGCTGTGGAGGGGCAGCTTGAGGGTGAACTTGTCATGAGTAGCGAGCTTCATGGGCGATTCCAGGAGCCACACGGAGGTGTGCGGCTGCTTGGCGTCCGCTCCTTTGGTTTTCCAAGAACCTTGCACGCCGATGACCTCAGCAGTGCCAGAGTAGCGTGGTTCGAAATGATCTGCTTCGGCATAGCGGATGTTATGCTTGGTGTCCTTCTTCGCACCTGCGGGGCTGGTGAAGAACTGCGGGGCGAGCGTCATGCCATTTGCTGTGCCATTGAGTTCGAGGCTGTTTTTGTGCTCTGTGGTTGGCAGCAGTTCGATCTTCACTGCGGCGAGAGTCATCGCACCAGGTTCAAAAGTCAGCGTGGTGGTTTGTGCGGCCTTGGCGGTGATCAGCACGCTGCCATCGGGCTGTAGTTCGGCTTTCGAGTCATCGGCAGGTGTTGGTTTCTTGGGATTGGTCGTATTGGGCTTGCCCTTCTTGTCTGTTGGCGGTGCGAGGGCTGTTTGGATGACAGCTTGCGGGGTTATCCATCCGCTCGGATTCGTCGTGAGGAAGGTGTGAATCTCGGCGCGCCAGGCGGCAAAGGATTCCTTGTTGGCTTCGGCAGCCTTGGTGGCAGTCGCTTCCATCTGCGCTTCGATCTTCGCCAGCCGCTGTTTCAGATACGGGCTGTCCACCAGGATCTCCGGCGGAAAGGGATGATCGTTGGTCCAGCCTTTCAAAGCCTCCGACTCGCCGGAGCGGTAGCTGGAATAGACACCGTACTGTTTCACATCGCCGAAGTAGGCGGACATGGAGTAGAAGTCGCTGGCTTTGTAGGGATCAAACTTGTGGTCATGGCACTTGCAGCAGCCCAGTGTCGCGCCCAGCCATGCGCCGCCGACGGTGCGCACGCGGTCGGCTTGGTATTTGGCCAGATATTCCTTTGCCTGCGCGCCGCCCTCGCGGGTCATCATGTTCAGGCGGTTGAAGCCGCTGGCGATGAGCTGCTCCGTAGTCGCGTTGGGCAGGAGATCGCCCGCGAGCTGCTCCAAGGTGAATTGGTCGAATCGTTTGTTCGCGTTGAAGGCATTGATGACGTAATCGCGGAAGGGAAAGATGCGCTGGTTCTGATCGCCATGGAAACCGACCGTGTCAGAGAAGCGCGCCACATCCAGCCACCACGCGGCCCAGCGCTCGCCAAAATGTGGGGACTGCATGAGGCGGTCGGCCAATGACGAGATCTGAATGAAGAAGGTCGAAGGGTTTCTGCATTCTTCCACGAACTTCTTTACCTCGGCAGGTGTCGGCGGCAGGCCCGTGAGGTCGAGGCTCATGCGGCGGATGATCGTGCGCTCGTCTGCCTGCGGGGATGGGGAGATGTTCTTCTCCGCTAACTCGGTGTGGATGAAGGTATCAATGGGATTTGCGGTCGGCGATTTCGGAACGGTAGGCCGGACCAGCGGTGTGTAGGCCCAATGCGGCTCGTATTCGGCCCCCTGCGCGATCCATTCGGTCACGGTCTTTTTTTGCGCTTCGGTCAGTGTCTTCTTGGACTCCGGCGGCGGCATCACCTCGTCCTCATCATGCGTCATTAGCCGCTGGATGATGCCGCTGGCTTCCGGCTTGCCAGGGACGATGGCCTTGGCGGAGACGGCGTCTTCACGGATGTCGAGACGCATGTCCGCCTCGCGGTGGTTTTTGTCCGGGCCGTGGCAGTGAAAGCAATTGTCACTGAGAATGGGCCGGATGTCCCGATTGTAGCGCAGCTTTCCTGCGGGCGCGGCGGTTGCGGGCAGAGTCAGGAGCAAGGCTAGGGTCAGAGGGCGGAGCGAGATCATTTGGGACAGGATTAACAGGATTTCAGGATTATGCAGGATTGATCTGCGGTCTTTCAAGTTCTGTATGCACTCCTGCCGTTGGCTTATCCCGTCGTGTAATCCTCCCGACAAAAATCCTGTCAATCCTGTTAAAGGCTCCCGTTCTACCCCCAATGCACCCCGACCTGACCGAAACCGACCGCGCGCTCTACTAATGGAGATGTGGGTGCCCAGCATGGGGGAGGCGGGGCAAAGGAAGCTCAAGGGTGCCTCGGTGCTGGTCTCTCGCGTCGGCGGACTCGGTGGTCTGGTTGCTTTGGAATTGGCTGCCGCAGGCGTGGGCAGGCTGGTGTTGGCGCATGGCGGGGATTTGCAGCCCTCTGACCTGAACCGCCAGCTTTTGCAAACCCGCCATCACATCGGCAAACCGCGCATGGAGAGCATCGTGCGGCGTCTGCACGATCTGAACCCCGACTGCGAGATCATCCGCATCCAGGAAAATGTCAGCGAGGCAAACGCGGATCCCCTGGTGGCGCAGGCTGACATCGTGGTGGATGCCGCGCCGATGTTCCAGGAGCGCCTAGCGCTGAACGCCGCTGCCATGCGCGCCCGTAAGCCGATGATTGAGTGCGCCATGCACACCCTGGAGGCCAGCGTGACCACCTTCATCCCTGGCCGCACGGGCTGCCTGGCCTGCTACGTCCCTGAGGTGCCGCCGACCTGGACACGGCAGTTTCCTGTCTTCGGTGCGGTCTCTGGCACTGCCGCCTGTATCGGTGCGCTGGAGGTCATCAAGCTCATCACCGGCCTGGGAGAAACTCTCGTCGGCGAGAAGCTGTGCATGGACCTCGGTGCGATTCGTTTTCGTCGTGTTCGTTTGCCGCAGCGGCAAGACTGCGCGGTGTGTAGCGGACGGGTGGAAACAGCCGCCAGAGATGCGGCGTAGGTTTGCGCATGAGTTTCTCCCTCCCACGCCGCCGTTTCCTGACTGGTGCCTATGGCATGGGCACGATTGCGCTCGCGACGCTGCTACGGGAACAGGGCTTGCTGGCCAATCCAGCACTTGCGGGCGGTGGACCGCAGCACTTTGACCTGACGCCAAAGCCCGCGCATGGCTTTGGGCGGGCGAAGGCGATGATCTCCATGTTCATGCAGGGCGGGCCGAGCCACATTGATATGTTCGAGCCGAAGCCAGAATTGGTGAAGCTCGACGGGAAAAACTTCCCCGGTGAGATTAAATATGACGATGCCGCTGGGGCCAGCCGCGAGGTGATGGGACCGCAGTGGAAGTTCAAACCGCGCGGCCAGAGCGGCATAGAGATGAGCGACCTGATTCCCTTCATGGGCGGCATTGCCGATGAGATGACGCTGATCCGCTCCATGCACACTGGCGTGAACAATCACGGCCAGTCCATCTATGCGCTGCTCAATGGCCAGATCGTCGGCGGGCGGCCCACGCTGGGGAGCTGGCTCACTTATGGACTCGGCAGCGAGAACCAGGATTTGCCCGCCTATGTGGCACTCACTGACCCGCGCGGACTGCCGGTGCTGGGCGTGGACAATTTCAGCAACGGCTGGCTGCCCTCGCTTTACCAGGGCACCGTCGTGCGCTCCAAAGAGCCGCGCATTCTCAATCTCGACCCGCCCATTTCCCTGAAAGGTGAGGCGCAGTCACGTTACCTCAGCTTCGTGCAACGACTGAACCGCGAGCACGCCGACGCGCGTCCGGGAGAAAACGACCTGGAGGCACGCATCCAGAGCTTTGAACTCGCCGCGCGGATGCAGACCGCTGCCAAGGAGGCGCTCGACATCACGCAGGAAAGTGAGGCGACGCTAAAGCTCTATGGCATCGGCAAACCGGCCACGGAGGAGTTTGGCAAGCGCTGCCTCATCGGGCGACGACTCGTGGAGCGCGGCGTGCGCTTTGTCTCCATCTTCACCGGCAACCAGACATGGGATCATCATCAAAGCATCCTCACAAGCCTACCCACCGCCTGTCTCCAGGTGGACCAGCCCGCCGCTGCATTGGTGATGGATTTAAAACAGCGCGGCCTGCTCGACACCACAGTTGTGCATTGGGGCGGCGAAATGGGGCGCCTGCCAGTCATCCAGAACCGTGCCGGAGCCAAGGACCGCAAAACCGTGGGTCGCGACCACAATACCTACGGCTTCAGCATGTGGGTGGCAGGCGGTGGTTTCAAAGCTGGTTACGCCCACGGTGCCACTGACGAGTTCGGCCATCACGCAGCGGAGAAGGTGGTGAATCACTATGACTACCACGCCACCCTGCTGCATCTCTTTGGACTTGATCCGAAAAAGCTCAGCTACAAGCGCAACGGCACAGAGCAGGTGCTCGTCGAGAACCCACAGGCGCGTGTGGTGACAGAAGTGCTGGCATGAGACAACTCTCATGCCGCTCCACCCTGACATGCCCATGGATTTGAAACCTCAGCTCATCGCCGAGGCCCGCGCGCTGGGCTTTGCCGACTGCCGCATCACCCGCGCGCAGCCCGCAGCGCACCGGGAGGTGTATGAGCAGTGGGTGGCAGAGGGCAAGTACGGCGACATGACCTGGATGGCGCGGAATCTTGACCGCCGCACCGATCCGCGCGTGGTGCTGCCAGGGGCGCAAAGCGTGATCGTTCTAGCGCTCAACTACTATCAAGGGTCCGCAGATTGCACACAGACAGAATCTGAATCTTTGAAATCTGCGGAAAATCCAGCTCCCTCCGTAGAAAATCCGGTTTCCTCTGCGAACTACCGGATCGCCCGTTACGCCTGGAATGATGACTACCATGACCTGATCGAAAAAAAGCTGCGTGTGCTGGACTCCTTCCTGGTCCGGCATGGCGGCACGCAGCGCTGCTATGTGGACACGGGGCCGGTGCTGGAGCGCGACTTTGCCAGCGAGGCGGGCCTGGGCTGGGGCGGGAAGAGCACCATGCAGATTCATCGTCAGTTAGGCACGTGGTTCTTTCTGGCAGAGCTACTCACCACGTTAGACCTGCCCGTGGACACACCCGCGAAAGACCACTGTGGCAAATGCACTCGCTGCATGATGGCCTGCCCGACCCAGGCCATCACCGCGCCGCAACGCATGGACGCGCGCCGCTGCATCAGCTACCTTACCATCGAGAGTAAGGGGGCCATCCCCGTGGAGTTCCGCCGCGCCATGGGGGACCGCATTTACGGATGCGATGACTGCCTCACGGCCTGCCCCTGGAACAAGTTTGCCCAGGTCTCCCGTGAGGCCACTTTTCAGGCACGGGAAGCCGTTTTCAGCAAAAAGCTGCGTGATTTCCTGGTGCTGACGGATGAAGACTTCCGTGGTCTCTTTGCCAAAAGCCCGATCAAACGCATCAAGCGCCCTGCTTTTCTCCGCAATGTCTGCGTGGCGCTAGGAAACGTGGGCACGGCGGAAGATCTGCCTGCGCTGGAAAATGCTATGCACGACGAGCATCCATTGATCGCCGAACATGCGCAGTGGGCGGTGAGAGAGATAGAAGTGCGGGGTGCATCGCTAAAATGATGTGTCATGACCACCTGTGCCACCGGCGCGCAACTCCTCAGCTCAAAAGATCACCGGCCCGATGAATGGAGTTGCTGTGAGGGGGGAACGTCCCCAGTGATCTTGATCTATCCTTGCTCGCTTCCGGCGGAAGGTTACGCAGCAGCCGTCCCTGACGAAAGTCTCGAAGGACCGGGGATCCTGTCGAATGGCCCGCTAGCCAGCATCCTTTGTTCCCATTCGTTGCATGGCCGCGAGCAATTTTTCACGAGTGTCTTGTGATGATTTGCGGACCATCGAATGAATGTTCCGACCGATGGTTCGGATGCCACAAAATGCGAACGTCGCCTGCTGAATCTGGTTCATTCCCGATCTTTGATAGACGAGCCAATCATACCATGATGGCGCATCCATGGTCGTCACGATTCGGGCCGTTTTGCCTTTCAGCAGCTTGTCCCATTGCATCGAGTTCTTTCTATAAGAATAGGCGAACCCAGGGACAAAAGCCCGGTCAAAGAATCCTTTCAGCAGCGCAGGCGACGATCCCCACCATGTGGGATACACCAGGACAATGTGCTCTGCGGCTGTGATTTGTTGCTGGGCTTTGTGCAAATCCTCCTCCAGCGGCTGTTCTCTGGCGTTCTGCGATCGGAGTATCGGGTCGAAGCGCAAGTCTCGAAGGTGAAGCCTTTGGACATCTGCGTTCTTTCCACAGCCCCTCAGGTAGCTTTCTTCAAGGGCGTCGCAAAAGCTATCCTTGCGAGGATGACCTTGAATGATGAGGATCGCTTTCATGTGTTTAGAGCAACGTCCCAGATCAGGCGAAAGCGAGCGAAGTGCGCCGATGACACGACAGATGTCATTCGAGCCGTTGCCAGCATCCGTTTTGGTTCAGCGGCATTCGCTGGTTACTTGGCGCGGATTCGGTTGTTCTTGGGGTGGTGCTCCAGCTCACACAAACCAAGTGCTTCCAAGAGTGGCGGGACATAGACACCGAAGCGGCCTCGCAAACCTTTCTTCAGGCCATACCAGCCGCCTATGGGGTTCTCCGCAGAGCGACCCCACGCCTCCACGGTGCCTTCCTTGGCCGGTTTCTGCTCATCTGCCCCGCCTAACTCCATCCAGTCGCCATGAGCCTTGAGCATGGCGTGCAGGTCTTGAATGCAGCGGGCATCGTAATGCAAAACGGTCTTGCCCACCGTGCAGACGAGGATCGGCAATCCGTCCTTGGTCTCCGTGTGCATGGTAAAGTCCGCCGTGCCTGGAGGCGTCTTGAGAGGCAGTGGATCGTCCTTGGTTCGGTTGAAGGCGGCCATGGTTTGTTTTCGTTTCGACTCCTATTTAAAGAAAGCGGCGATGACACGACAGATGCCATACGAGCCGTTGCCTGCATCCGTTTAACCATGTCCGTTGGCTCATTGATTTTGTAGTTTCAGTAGTGTATATGTGATTTTACTGGAAACGATAAACCCCAAGACCCACAAAGAAAGGCATCCACCGCTACTACGCATGGGGCCTGTCGGCTCTTTAGTTTGTATCCATGACTGATGGCATGCGCGGCAAAAAACCTATGCTTACCATCCCGCCAAGCCTGAATCGTTCGTTGGTTATGAGCCTCTTGCTTCCGGCATTTAGCGCAGGAGAATGTATCTTCTTTTGGTGTCCGTGTTCCGAGTATCTTTGAGGCTACGAATATCACAACAACGGCAACGCCAATCCAAAAGCGGTAGTCACCGAATAGTTCGCGAGGGATTGTCATGGTTTTTATACCGTCCAAGTTCACTCACGCTCGCCCGTGGCGCGGCTCCTGCCAAGGAGCGAAGCGACAGCAGGAGGCGTGACGCGGGTGAGCGTTGAGTGAACCGCCTTGTGTGTGCCCAGCATGGGCACAGTCCTGATGGGGTTAAAGTCCCCTGTAGATAAACCAGACATGACGAAAACATACTCATGAAACTACCAGCCGAAGTCAAGGCTCGTCGAGTGATCGGCGGGCTGAAAGAAGACTACGCAAGACCTGCGAGCCGATGAACAAGAACCTGATAGAAGGCCGTCGC
>Ga0247837_1000366_pt1 | contig 94700 bp, 71 predicted proteins | sample LaCtaG_2_FD_187115 | JGI IMG/M metagenome (GOLD analysis project Ga0247837, IMG submission 187115) | Freshwater microbial communities from meromictic Lake La Cruz, Castile-La Mancha, Spain - LaCruzMarch2015_14.5m | ecosystem: Environmental > Aquatic > Freshwater > Lake | place: Spain: Castile-La... | reverse complement strand
CGACACTGTGCAAGTCGCATGTTCACAAGAGGACCAGAGAAAAAACTAGGTCTCTTGGGGATGCCAATGACTAACTTGAAGAGCGTATCCACTTCTTCAAGTCCACTGAGGTCGTAAGTTTGCACAGTTCCAAGTCTAGTCGATATTTCTTCTCTTGTTAGAGAGAACGGAGGTCTGCTGTCTTGGCTCGACATTATTAGGATTATACTTGGACAGAGTCTTTTCTCTGTTCCGGGACTTCAAGTAGGAAAACAACCACAAAGCGAGACATTATTCCAAATGAAATTAATATAATCTGAAAGCAAGTTTTGATAGCCTTAGTAACTTCCCCTACATACACACTATGGTAAAAGCCCCACATAGGTCTCTTCCTTTCCTTGCTGTGATCATACTCCTTTCTCTCTTTCAGCTTTCTTTTAAGCCTACTCATTATTGCCCTACTCTTCTGAGTATCTCCAGGGAATAGTCTGGAAGTTTAGTGCTGACTACTTTCCCCTCCAACGGAAACTCATTTCTGACTGATAGTCGCTGGAAAGAGGTTGAACCCCACTTCCGCGTCTCAGCTACTGACAGGGAGAGTTGCAGTTCCACCCCTTTCCTAGTGGAAATAGGGTCGACAGTACTAGCGTAGTTTCATAAACTGTGTTTATCAGTGTTGGTAGAGCAACTGAAGTGGTGAAATACCACTGAAGTAGTTATGCACTGATTTGAGTCCAACATGGACCTGAGAACTGCTTTTCTTACGATAGTCCGTTTTATGCAGTGTAGAGTAAATGCTTCAAATGTTGATCTGAAAGCCCGAAACGGCACTAATGATAAGGACTAGAACTCGTAAATAGCATCTTCTTTTCTCACCGCTAATCAGTCTTCCTTCCACAGGGAGGAAGTTGGGCGTGCTCCCACATAACAGCGTCTTTCTATATAAACATGCCTTTTATCAGCCTCGATATAACTGTCTCCTAATATAAAAATCGACTGAGAGAGTGTGTGCAGAGCATATAGGAAGGCTGTGGCGGTGTCTATATTTAACTGAAATCAGGCTACGAAAGCACTCTTTTCTATATCAACTTCCATTGTAACTTTCCTTCAGCTTTCGATAGTGTGATGGAAGTATGAGGAAATTTGCTTATGAAGAGGTACATCGTCTCTCTCATCATGTAGGAAGAAAAGGATTCTTCTGCTTTGTGAGTGGGAAAATGGGTGATAATGTCTGAAACAGAGGGAGTTTATACGAGGGCTCTATATGCGAATTCACTCCTTTAGATAGAAATTGGATGTTTCCAACCTTCTTTGTACACTGGAGCTGTTTATAAGAAAACAGCATATGTCTACTACGCACATACTGAGCTCTGCTTTGGGCCAATCTCTTTCCCGCCACCATCTGATGAAGATTCTAACTACTTTCGTCCCCCTTGAGCATTTCCTCCTTCAGTTCAGCAGCGTCCTCGAGCTTGCCTTGCTCCATCGCATCCGACTGGTCCTGCTTGTTCTTCTCAGTCCTGCGGAAATCTCACAGCTGGATAGGTCTCTCATTCAGCTTCCCGCCGTTCCGCTGGTCCTCGAAGAAGAGCCAGATAGCATTGAGCACGCCCAGGACGCCGCACACAAAGAGGAAGACAGACACCTGCATAGACCTCACGTAGAAATAGCCATGGTCCCTCTCTGTAGTGTCTTGGATTTCTCCCATAATCATCGGTGCTACAGCGAGACCGAAGTTCTGGACTGAAGTTGTGACTCCGAAGGCGGTGCCTACTGCTTCTTGCCTGACTACGAGAGGAATGGAAGCCCACATCACTGCCGCGTACAGTGCGTAGCCAATACCGAGCAGTACCATAGGCATTGCACTGTACCAACAGCCACTGCAGTCTGGCATCACCACGAACCAGAGATGCACTGTAGCGATGAGCGAGGCGGAGAGAATCACTGTGTAGCACTCACTTAGATAGCCGCGCTTTCCTATGCGGTCCACTAATATTCCGAACAAAGGACAGAAAATCGCCCCCATGACGTATGTAATGCTGATAATCGCATCTGACGCTGTGGTTGAGAAGCCGTACCGATCTTGGTAGAACTGTCCAGCGATGTCATTGAAGGGCAGCACATCCACATACACAATTAGGCAGTTAAGTGTGATGAGCCAGAAGGAAAGCGAGAAGTGTGCAACTTCGGACAAATTAATGCGGTCTTCAGGGTTGAGTTTGAGTTTGTCCTTTATGCCTAGAGAGGTGTCTCGGTACTTGTCCACCAGATTCATCACCAGGCCTGTGGCGAGCGATACCACACAGAGGCCGAAGCCGAACCACAAGCCGAAGTCGACAGAGCCGGTGGAGTTGTAGAAGGCAGGCTCGCTGTAGTCGTTGGCCACAGAGCCCAGTCGAGACACTGTGATATTTATTCCGAGGGCCAGAGCCAGTTCCTGGTCCTTGAACCACTTGGACACGATTGCGCTTTGAGAGACTGTGAGTGACTCACCTCCGAAACCGAAGATAATTCGGCCCAACAGTGCTAGCCAATACTGTCTCGAGCTGCAGCCCAGCGCGAATACAGCCTGTCCCACGCATATGAGAGTGGCGAAGATTGTGATGCCCAGACGTACGCCCACATAGTCAATGAAGAAGCCTCCCAGCAAAGGCAATATGATGTTGGGGAAGCTGTACACTGAGTAGAGCATTGTGAACTCAAAAGTGTCGATATGGAGTTGATCTTCAATTTGCGTCTGCAGGGCGGAAGGGTTGTCGTACACGAAGTAGTTGCCGAAGCAGACGAGACTGGCGAAGCACAGCATCACCCAGCGCCAACGTGTGAAGCGCATGTCTAGCTTGTTCTTCTTCGGCACTTCCTCGAAGGGCTCGCTTTCAGTTTCCACATCCAACTTCTCTGCTGACATAATGGAGAACTAACTATCAGGCTTCTCCTCAGCGTCTTGCGTCATGAGGAAGCAGTCTGCGCTTAGCACCCCCGGTAGACTGTTGATTTGCTGTAGAACTGTAGGAACAGCTTCCAAGTCCGCGGGCAGGAAGTTAAGACTGGCTCTGCAGGCTTCAGCTCCCTGGAACAAGGCACTTTCGATTTCTAGCACCTGCCAGTTGGCAGCGGCTATGCAACTGACGACCGAGGCGAGGGTGCCAGGAGTGTTTAGCACTCGGACTTCCAAGGAGTGAGTGGCGGGAGAGCTGCGCGTTCGGTTTGCGCAGTGCTTAGCAAGTACTTTGCGAGTGTTGGCGTAGTGAAGGATGAGTGCGATAGCCTCTGCATCGAATGCTTCTTCGGCTTGCTTCGTGAAGCTGCCAATGTGGCAGGTGCCGTAGACGCGTGGATGGACTGCGAGGCGACTCCGATAGTCTGCGACGTACTCCATCGGTTCCATACGATGGCAATCACAGGCATAGCGGAGGCCTGGCTTGGCTTCCAAAGCCGCCAGGAGTTCTTCTTCACTGACTACGTCCCAGCGGGAAGTATTCACAATGAGCGCTTCAGGCTTGCAAGCCAGCAGCAGTTCAGCAGTGAGCATGTGACGCGTTTCCTTCGTATTCGGCACGTGGAAAGTCAGCATGTCAGATTCTTGCACTAGCGCTAGAAGTCCGTCACGGTACTTCAGGCCCAGTTCCTCAGTCTGTGTCTTTGAGAGTCGCGGGTCATAGCCTAGAGGAATCATGCCGAAGGCCTTCGCCCGCTGAGCCACTTGCACTCCAATATCGCCGAGACCCACGATTCCCAGGGTTTTGCCGTATAGCCCGGCCGCCTGTCTGCCCTTGTTCCACACGCCTTCTCTCAACCCTCCCACGTTCTCAGGAATGCTCCGGTCTGCTGCGCAAATCAGTCCAAAGACCAATTCCGCCACTGCCATTGCGCTCATGCCAGGACAGTGCGCCACCAGGATTCCCTTCCTACTCGCTTCTCCCAGGTCAATTCCATCCGTCCCCGTGCCCGCTCTGACAATCAGTTCCAGACTTCCAGCCGCACTGAGAGTGTCAGCGGTCAGTCGAGTGGAGCGAACTAGGAGGATTTGAGGCTGTTCTTCCACTAGCAGTTGCTTCAGTTCCTGTCCCTTGAGAGTGTGGTCGTAGTGGCACTCTAGTCCGGCTTCGCGCAGAGTCTCAACCGTGGAGTCGGAAAAGAGGTCTGAGACCACCACTTTCATTTCTATCTCGATACAGCTTTCAGACTGCAGGGTTATTGCAACAAATGCACTACACTATATCTACCTGTTCTGCGCTTTATAGGTCCTGGCTCAAGGAATCACTGGTAGTTGTATATCTTCCACAGCCCTGACCTTTAGGAACCCGCCATACCCATAGAAAGGACTAATGATCAATACCTGTACTGATAACTACACTCCAATAGACAGACTTTCAGCCTCCTAAGTGTTATAGAAGTGGTAAAACTACTCGTGCGGCACCTTGTATTTGCCTAGCAGAGCCAGCAACTTCCCCTTGTTTTCCTCATTATGGATGTGCGACACCGGAATCACCCCTCTCTTCTTCTGATGGAACTCCAGCAGTATCCCAAGCATCTGGATCAGTAAGTCGTTGTCGTCCTTTTCGGCCTCGTTGCCTGTCATTAGCTTCGCTATCGCCATGTCCTTGTCGTCCATTTCGGACCGAAGTCCCTCGATGGTCTTCACTTGCTGGGCGAGGACGGAGTACTGGTCCTCTAGTTGCTGCTCTCTGCGGCGGAACTCTTCGTTGCGCTGGGTCCGGTCTTCCTCCAAGCGCTTCACCCGCGTTTCCAGTTCCGTCTGCTGCTTACTGCGACGTTCCGCCTCCAATCTTAGCGTTTCCTGCAGCGCACTGAGCTCTTCCTGGCAACGACTGAGATTGGCAGTGGCTTGGCGCTCTGCTGTTTCTCTCTCCAGACGCAAGTCCCGCAGCTTGTGCTCGTACTCCTCGATGAGTTCCATCTTGGCTTCGTGGTCCTTGAGCCGCACTTGGTTGAGTTCGCTCTGCAGACGAGAGATTTGGTCCAGCAAGCCAATGTTCTTATTGCGAGCAGTCTGTTCATTTTCAAAGTGACTCATGATGTCTTCCAAGTACTGCTTCATAGTGCGCAGCAGGGACGAGTCCTGTCTCGGAGCAGCCTCGGGCTGCAGCTCCAGCACCTTCAATTGCCTCGCCAACTGGTTAATCGCCTCATTCTTCTCTGCTAGCAGCTTATCATGTTCCTCTCTAGCGTCATCCAGGGCCTGTTCCAGTCTCGAGTTTTCGTGCTGCGCCTTGTGCAGCTTCCCTTCCAAGTCGGAAAGCCGCTTTTCGAACATGTCCCTTTCCTTCTCCAGCATCAGTTCCCGCTCTTTCTTGGCCTGCTCCAGCTCCACACGCAAAGTCTGGATTTCCCTCGCTTGCTCTCTGGCCTTGTTTTCCGCCTGCAAAATGCGTGCATTGACGCTGGCCTGCAAGTCGACGATGAGTTGGTCTTTTTGCTCGAGCTGCTTTTCGAAGGCTTTGTTGGAGTCGGCAAGGACTTGCTTCAGACGGCTTTCCCCGGCTCTAGCCTCGTCTCTGTGCTTGGTGAGTTGCTCCACATTTTGCTCCAACTCTTCCTTTTTCCGTGCGAAGCTGAGCACCATTTCGCGCACTGCGCCGCCTGCCCAGGTCACAATGAAGGGGAACTCGCTCTGGAAAACATACTCCCGATTCGGGCCTCTGGCTTTGTCTTGGTAGGTCTGAATTGCGGCTCTCCAGCGACGCTCGAATTCAGTGATATTCGGAAGTCCGTCTTCTCCTTCCGGGAAACGCTCATTTTTGAGCGCTTCAAATGTATCCCGGAAAAGGTACTTGGAGTCTTCGAGACTTGAGTTGGCGTTGGCTTCCCGGATTTCCTGGTACATGGACTCCATGCGCTCCACAAGGCTATTGCGCTCTTCCAGGACCTCGGCTTGGTTGGCCACAGGCAGCAGAAGCCGATCAAACTCTCCAAGCAGCTCTTTTGTGGCAGTTTGGTACTCAATGGAAAGCTTTTCTTCGTCGACTGGCAGTTCCTTTTCAATGCGACCCATACGGTCGAGGTAGGAAATGAGCAGTTTTTCCTTATGTCTGCGGGCTTCAGCGGCCACTGCTCGTTCGAAAGCGCGGATTAGCAGCAGCGGAGCAGGCTTCTGAAAGCGGTGAATGAAGTCCTGCGCCATGTTGCAGACCACAGCACCTGACACATACTTGCCCGCTACTCGCTTGCAGGCGCAATTGGAGCGGATAAAGTCCACTGCGGCTGTAAGTTGCTCCCGACACTGGGGAGTCAGGTCGCTTTCAGACTGAATCGGCGCTTCTCCGGGCTTGGCAAGCACCATGCAGGCTCTCTTGCGGAAAAGCCGCTTGATAGCATCGCGCACCTTGCCGGCCGCAGTAGTGTCCGAAGCGCCCTGCTTGGCCAGGATCTTCTCCATGTATTGGCTACGTGGCAGTTACTTCGCAGGCTCAGTGATTTTGGGCGTGGGGTCGACTACCAGGAAAGTGAGTGCGGGCAGACACTGCGGCAGCAGCTGTCTCGAGTCCTGTCCTTTCCTACATACATCTCACAAGATCTGAACGCGGACATGCAGGTCAGTGAGCAGGCCCAGGCAGTCCACCGCCAAGTTGAGAGTCTGCGGACAGACGTAGACCAGGTAGGAGCTGAGCAGGGTGGTGATCAGCAGGATCTGCTGACCGACTCCACTGTCGTCCGCTGCGATTTCCTGCGTCTCCACCACTAGGATTCCGAACTCGTGGTCCCCGGCTTCGTCAGTGGCTTTCGTAGGGATGACTTCAGGCCACAGCCAAGCGCCGGACGACCCTGCGGGCATCTGGGAAACTGCCCCTAAGCGCTTCGCCAGGGCGCAGGCCACGAAGCCTTTGTTCGCCCTGGGCGGCCCTGTGACTGTGACCAAGCCTACGGGCTGCACGAGAGTCTGGAAGAACTGAATGGCCTCGGTAGTGACCTCGAGTTCGCCTGCTGAAGTCACTTCGAACAGGCGGATAGGACTCAGGTACTCCATTTATCTCTCGCCTGCTGCAGGGAGGTAAGCATAGACGGTTTAGGCCTCATTTGAGGGGATATAGGCCGGCTACTACTCGCTTGGCTTCTGCAGACTTCATGAAGTCGTCTTCCTTCATTATCTCCGCTTCCTTCGTCTGCATCATAGCCTGCTTCAAAGCGTCCAAGTGCTCCAGTACTAGTGCTGTGTTGCCACTGAGTCCTAAGTGCAGCAACTTCTTGTTCTGCAGTAGTCCTGGCAGCAGAGCGAAAAGCCCGCTGGCAGTGAGTGCATTGTCACTGAGAGAAACCTGCACAAGACTGCGGTTGTTCGTTATCATCTGGTTAATGTCTCTGCAGTCTTTGTCGCCGAGTCCACATTTCCGCAGGGAAAGGCTGGAAAGCGTTGTATTGACTATCAGTGCTCTGCATAGCTCTCGCAGGCTGTGGGCGTCCACCTTGCTTTCGCCTAGGTCCAGACTGCCCAGAGTCCGGTTGATTCGCAGCAGCTTCGCTAGAGCCAGTACGCCTGTGAATTCCATGCTTGTGCTGCCTACGTCCAGAGCCACTACTGCACTTTCTTCAGCCTGCAGCATACCTATCACAATCGAACACACTCCATCGTCTTCCAGCCGGTTGCCTGCCAGGCGCAATGTATTGAGCTTGGAATGCGGCACTTTGAGCAAGTCTTGCAAGGCTCTGGCTGTCTTGTGAGCTGCACTGGTATAGCTCAGGTTCAAGTAGCTCAGACTTTCAGAGTACTGAGCCAGGGTGTAACACAGGAAGGCACACAGAGAGTCCCCCAACTGGTTATCAGGCAAATCCACTACTTGTAGAGTTGAATAGGCCGGGTATCGCCTCAGCATGTAATAGGCCGGCACTGCGTCCAGTTTACACTCTGGTAGTGAAATTCTGTAGGTATTGAAGATAATCGCCTTGCGACCTTGCTTGCCTGGCGACTTTATGCTGGAGTCCAGAGCACTTCTGAGGAACTGGACGACCTCCGCATGCTTCACCTCCTCTGAAAGCCGTTCCAGACGACTCACATCAGGCAACGCCTTGCGCAGACGGTCTAGAAAGCCCCCACCCTCCATGGTCCTAAGCAGCATCGAAAGCGGAGCCTCTGGTAGGAACTCTCCAGGCTCCAAGCTATGCAAACTGTCCTGTCTTCTTAGCTTTTCACTGCTTTTGCTGGACTTCACCAGGCCAGAGTCCATGGAAGACGCTTGGTCCATTTCAGTCGGTCGGTTGGTATCTTGGAACAACACTCCTCTCTTCTTCGAACTCATCATAGTCTTGGCATTGTAGAATTTGCGGGACAGCTCTTCGATTTTGTCGAGCCTTTCAGTGAGAGTGATGCAGGTTTCGACTTTGGCTTTGAGCTGCGGTAGACGCATGTGAGGGAAGTCCACGGACTCTGAAGCGGAACTGTCGGAGTCACTAACTTCTTCGTCGGGGTGCAGGGCGGGGTTGTCTTCGGGCTGGTAGTACTGGCTGAACTTGTGCACTTCGCTTTCGATCATTTGACACAGCTTCTTGGCAGCGCGCCTCCGATTGATCGGATGCATGTCATGAAGTAGCACTATCTTCGGATCTTCACTTTCATGCTGATGTTCATTGTCGGTTTTTATGGTTTGGAGTTCATCCTGACCTTTATTAGACAGTGCTTCATTCATCGTAAGGAACAGCTTGGGCAAGATGACCTGCACTTCCTCTTCAGCACTCTGCAGTCGTTCAGGCATTGCACTCATCTCCGTCTTAAAAGTCTGCTCATCCAAGTAAGTCATCAAAGAGCCCAGCTTTGCGTCGACAGGTGCATGCTGCTGGATCCGTTGCAGGAACATCGACGTCTTTTGTTGTTTTGTCTTGAGGTTACTATGCAAGGAGACGTTGGAGCCGGATCGACCAGGAGAACTGCGATACCACTGCGCACCTGAAGGGATCCAAGGCTGCACAGGCTTCCTTTGCATCGGAATCACAGGAATTCGCATCAAAGCCGGCAGAGAAGAGTTCCGGGAAGGACCATGTCGACTCGTCATTTCCTCGACTATGCCTATCTCCACAGTAGGCCGTTTTAGACTAGTAACAGATGGCAGATGCCAGCATCACCACTCTCAACGACCTTGAGGACTACTTGGACACTCTCCTGCAAGTAGTTCTCGAGCTCGCAAAGGCTTCTCTCTACCCTCCTGATCGGCAGGCCCTGCTCCGCCAATACATCCACTTGGAAGACACTGTGCTACGGGCCCTTTTCAGCTTCATCGAGGCGAAACAACCGAATCAGAGTAGGAAGCGACTGCCGGAGATGATTGCTGGATTCAACCAACTTACAGCTGAGTTGCAGGCGACCTGGGGAAAGAGCACGTGGAAGGAGTATGAGTACATCCGAGAAGACGGGAATGATGGGAAGCGCAGACTTCCCACGCAGATGGAAGCAGACGTAGTTGCTCTCCAAGACCTCGCCCTCTACCTCTCCCGAATCGAGCGTGAACGCCGTTCCGTCTCCAAGCGTAACAGCAATCCCGCATCCCTCCCCCACACCCTCTCCATGGTCGACCAAGAAGCAGAGAACTACAAGACTTCTAAGCGAGAGCAGCCTGAGGAACGACCTGCTAAGAAGGAGCAAGTGGACAAACATGACTGCAGCTATGGGTGTGAGTCGTGTCGCTTACTGTAGATAGACGTAGTTGCACTAGACTTCGACTATTGGAGTGTGCTGCTGGCAGGACAGTAGGAAGAGGTGGTAAAAAATGTGGCTCGGACTGGTCTCCCTGCTCGCAGTGGGCACACAAGCAATCAACTTCTACCTATTGGAAGGCTCGGAGAAGTGCTTTATCATGGACTTGACCGCAGGCTCTGTGATCCTGGCGGAGTACAACCTCATCGACCCTCCCCCGGCCGACGCTCCTGAGGCATCTGGCGTTTCTCTGAAAGTGAATGACCCGAATGCTCTGCTGCTTCTTACTAGAACAGTCCGTGGGCCTGGGAAGTTTTCATTCACTTCCCAAATCCAGGGTCCCCACCGCATCTGTGTTACTTCGCCTTCTGGAGGCTGGTTCGGGTCTGCGAAGAAATCTCGCTTTTCCCTGAAGTTGGATACCACTGACGACAACTTGTCCCATGACAAGATCGTAAGCAAGGAAGAAATCCACCATCTGAAGGACATTTCCACGCAAATTGTGACTCGACTGCAGGAAGTGGAGAAGGGACAGGAGTACTCCAGGGAAAAGGAAGCGAAGTTCAGGGACGAAAGTGAGGACATCAACTCCAGGATCATGTGGTTCACTATCTTCCAAACGCTCGTCATTCTGGTGGCGGGCGTGTGGCAAATCCTCAGTCTGCGGTCCTTCTTCATTAGCCGCAAAATCTACTAGGCTTAGCTAATTGATGCGGGCAGTGTGCAGGAGTTGGATGGTGCCATCGCCGCAGCCCACTGCGATGCGGGGGGAAAGGTTGGCGTGGTCAATGGAATAGACGGCCTTGGGAATGGGAGAAATGACGTGGAAGCGGGTTAGTGTGTCCGACTCATAGAAGTGACACTCCTCAGTGCCGCCAGCCGCAAGTGTGAACCCTGCGTCCAGCTTGGAAAACTGCACTGCATAGGCCATGCAAGGCTTCTGCCCATATCTCAAAGTCTGCGCCCTCAGTTTCCGCCCTGTCGACACTTCCCACACCTGCAGCTGTTCTTCCATTGCAAAGGAAGCAGTAGCTAGGAAGTGCCCGTTGAAGTCCAGCGCATCTCCACATAGATGCGGCCCGACGATAGTTCTTGTGACCGCTCTGTCTCGCAGGTCCCAGATCAACACACTGTTGTCCCAGCCTCCGGAGATTAGAGTGTTTTCATCTGCCCACTTCACTGAGAACACGCGACTGGAGTGGCCTTTCCGCTCTCCGAGACTATTGGCCAGTTCCAGTAGTGGCCTGCGAGTCTCTTCGTCGTACAGTCGAATGAAGGCGTCCTTGAAGCCTACAGCGAATGCAGTGCCGTCAGGGTTGAAGTCTGCACACAGGCATTGGTTATCCTGCACAACAGTCCGGTGCAACTCCCTCGCTTCCTCTACCAGCCAGTGCATGATCGCTCCATTAGCAGTCACGCACAGCAGCACGTTGTTCAGTTCTTCCCGGACTCCAGGTCTCCACCGCACAGCGGTCACAGGGAGCTGTTCAGGGGAAACCCGGCAATTCAGTCTGCGGAGGAATCGGCCATCTGCAGCGGAAAAGATGCGGACAGTGCCGTCTCCGTGGGCGGCGGCTAGCAGAGTGTCGTCGTTGTTCCAACGGACTGAGTACGCTTCTGTGCTTTCTTGCCCAGCTACTAGGTCCTGCACCACTGTGCGAGGAGCCATTCTTTAATTATGGTATAGAAGGCAATTTTGGAAATTGGCGATTGGATATATGTTTTCAGCGGCAGTAAACAGACAGTTGGCATTTCCAGCACTTCCGCTGTATACGAAAGTTACCAGTACCATGAGCCCCTCCCTAGAGACCCTCGCTTGCACTCATAGTAGCCAATATGGCTAAGTGAGACTGCCCTATCCCTAACACTTCATATCAATGGACTACCGAGAGCTGGACGAAGACCACATCCTCAACAACCAAATTCTGAAGGCGTTCCTACTGTACGAACAGCTGAGCTACACACATGCGCCACTCAAGCTGATCTACCCTGTCCTTACGAAATGCGGCCTCACGAAGCGCAAAATCAAGCAGCTTCTGTATGATAGTCGCAGTTCCTCGGCTGCTCGGAAGACCTTCACTTACCAACTCAAACTCGCATGTTCCTTGCTCATGAAAGGGTTTCCGCTGTGTGCGATTCAGAGCAGAATGAACCTTGCGAAAGCCAACCCTCTCACTTTCTTGCCCAAACTGCAGATCCACGTGCATCACAGGGTCCAGCAGCAGATCGATCGAGAGACCACTTCCCTACTAAAGGCAGGGGCAGACCCTGGCTATGTAGCTACTTTGTACCAAAGCAGGACCAACTCTGATATCGCCGCGCCCTCTGCCGACTCCCTCAAGTCCTACAAGTACATTTCCCGGAAACTCCCTGACCTCACCAACTGGGTCACAGCAGTCACCAGTTACGACCGTATTCGCGAATTCATGGCTATGAAGGGAGACTTCGATTTGCCTACAGAGCTAATGATCCTGGAGAAGTTCTGCAGAGGCGTGGAAGACCGGGTAGTGGAGGAGCTATGCATTGACATGGCCTACGACCCTAAGACCTTCCTTGCGCGCTGGGGACTGCTCATCACTGAGCGTAAAAAAGAAGCCCAGTTGATAGTCCATTTTGCACTCAAACTGGCGCTTATGGGCTATCTCGGGCCGAAGATTGCTGAAGTCCTGAATGTCAACCCTACAGTCATCGAAACAATTCTGACCAACGCGAACATCTCCATGCCCTGCAAAACCCCTGTCTTCGAAAGTGTGAAAAGACTGCTCAAGATCCACCGCTGTCAAATGGTCGCCAAAAGGACAGGCCTCAGTCTGCGCTTCGTCAAGCGAGTGTTCAACCGGAGATCCGCTGTGTCGGGTCAGGGCAACGAGCACGCTGCGATTTTCGCGAGGGCGGAGTGGCTGGTGCAGAGAACTGAAGATGTGAAGGAGGTGGCGAGACTGTTCAAACTGGATATGGAGACTGTGTACGAACTGCTGCAGTTCTAGGTATGCCTGGATTCCGGTGCTGTCGTCGAAGCATTAGACCAGAAACGATCGAGCGTATCAAGAAGCCTACGATCAAGCGTCTGGCTCGCAGAGCAGGTGTGAAGCGAGCCACTGACTTTCTCTATTCCCAAGCCAAGCAGGACTGCTTCAAAAGCCACGTGAGAGAGCTAGTCAGAGAAGCCTCGCTTTACGCTATGCACGTAAAGAGGAATACAGTGAAAGTGGAGGATGTACTAGCAATGATGAAGAGAAGGGGGAGTGGGATGTATGGGTTCGGGTGGTTCCTGGAGTCCACTGCTTTCGCATAATAGACCCTAGGCTACATAACAGTGCGCTCCAGCCAGTTGGTTTCGTCCTCTGCGTACCCGCCCCAGCCTTCGAGGTTGGAGTGAAGCAGTTCGCTCTGCAGAGCTCTCTGTTTGAGGGTGGAGGAAGAGTTATTGCGGGGTACAGGTTTGGGAGGATTGAGACTATCGAAGGCATGCACCCTGAAAACTCTACACCGCTGTGGAGCATCTAGGCGGAGTCGAGGCTTGACTGTGCCGAATACACCCAACTCCTGGCCTATTCCGCTCAAGTCTTTGTACTCTCTGCGAAGTCGGAATTTGTCTCGATGCAGTCCGCTGCTTTCAGACTTAAAACGCACTTCTGCTTTGCCTTGGGATGGCTTAAATACCAGGGCCGGGAGCTTGTCTGTGCCTTTCTTAGCCAGTCGTTCGAGAAAAAGAGGTTTAAACTCCCTTCGTTTCCGCTCTTGCCACCCAGTCCCATTCCCCTTCTCCCTCCTAATCACGCTTTCCAAGCATTTGTTGAACTGTGCCAGAAGGTCCTGATTGCCCTGCTTCATTATTCCATATCTATCAAACCTTTTGGGAATTTGGACCTTTCCACCCTGGACTTTGCAATTGCGTCTGAGCCTAAGCAGAGCGAAACCACTCCTTATCATAGTAGAATGGCGTTATTATATGGTAGACTGAGATAGAGCAATCCCTTATATAAAATAGCCCTTACTAACTTCTAGTCCTGCATATCCCTTCCAGCTCCAGCGGCACTATCCTTCCTCCGAACGCCACATAGGTCGCATCCATCCCTGACTCTGGATAGCCATACTGCAGTCTCCGGTCCTCCACATCCACCAGCAGCACATCACAGTACTGCATGAGTCTCGGCCGCTTTAGCTGCACAGCGGCCTGGGAACACCGAGCACTCTTGTACTGCAGCCAAAGCAGTGCCCCTTCACCCCCTGTGAATTCGTAGGAAAGGTACTCTTCGGTTTCTTCCCTGTAGCACAGGTCTGCATTGGGAATAGATGCAGGGTCGTTGAGGCCGTAATACGCACTCAAATCTCTAGACTCGGCGGTCAACTGAGTAAATACCATAACAGTCCGGATAGGGCAGGTGAAGAAAGCAGGACGAGCAACGCCAACATGCGTAATCAGGCCTATAGCAGTGGGCGAAGGAACCAATATTTCATACTGCTTTTCACTCAGACTTCGAATAGGAAAGTTGCTGATAGGCACCGGGAAGTCACCATGAGGCCAGGCCCTAATCCGTGAAGTGGGTATATCGCCTATACATTGGGCTGGTGCAAAGGTCAGGAAAGTGTCCATAGGGACATAGTTGCTGAGGAAACTCATTGGTATAACCTCTGGTGTGCTCCTCGCACACATCACATCTTCATGTGTATACTCCTCAAATCCGTACCTTACAGCCCTGCCCTCGAAGCAGCCTCGCACCACTACGTCCCTGACCACTCCACTAGTCGTGTACACACTCCCTGTATAGTCAAATAGGTTCTGCACCCAGTACCGGACTTCGTTGTTGAACACTCCGCCTGTCGTGTGTGTCGCCCGCATAGAGAAAATACAAGTTGGGGAGAGCGAGGCGGTGAGCAGGGCTTTGCGGTACAGGGAAGGGTTGAGAGAGGGTAGGAAGTAGGGATGGCCGAAACTGAAGGTTTGCAGCAGGTCGGAAGACAGCAAAAACTCCGAAATCAGCTGCGGAAAGTGAGAATTCAGCCGCACTATTGCCTGCAGCAGCTCTGGAGCTGAGAGGTAGGATAGGATCTCGTGGAGCAGAACTTGTGGGAGAGTCTGCAGTTCCATTGCTCTGCAATTACGACTTAAAGCTAGGCGTAATTGCTTGGAACACACTCACTCTGGCGACTTCTTGGTACTTCGGTAGGAGGAACTTCCTGCGGACTGCTTGCAGGGAGGACTTCTCAGCGCCTTGGGCGAGGATGCAAAGGTCCTTAGCACAGTTCTTCAGTTCAGCCTCGCTATAGTGCGTCTCATCCGCCAACTCCATAGACCAGGCCTGCGGCTTTTGGTCGATTTTACTGGCCAAAAAGAGCGCCGCTGCCGCCATCAAGGAAACCCTGTATTTGAGCATCTTGTACTCCACCAGGGCCAGTTCCAGTAGATACCACGCCAAGGTCTGCGTATGCTGATTCACCCCCGCAATCTTCGCAAACCGCCCAAGAAACCCCAATGCACTCGGTGTCGTGAGATTGTACTCGAGCAAACTCAGCACTAAAGCCTCAGTCGCAAGTATTTCCTCCCTAGTGAACGCGTTGTCAGTGATGTGCACCAAGTCTCTCACCTCGGGTGCGAAGATTTCTTCATACTTGGCAGCGATGAGGAGGGCCACTACTCCGATGAGTTGCAACTTCCCACGGACGACTTGTTCCCTTTCCAGGACTCGGTCCAGTATGTTGGTCGTGAGAAAGAGCGTTTCGGGGCCGAGTTTGAACTTGAGGTGGACTTCGACGAGCCAGTCTAGCAGGATTCCTCGCATTTTGTCAGTGATGTCGCCCTGCCGCTTCATGTACCCGCAGCCGGGGAGGAACCGGAGTTCGCCTTGGTACAGGCCTTCGTAGATCTCCTTGGCGTACTCAGGGAGAGTGCTGGGGTCGCTTGTTCTCGGGACTAGGGCAGCGTTCGTAATGTCCCTGCCGAAGCCTCGAGAGCGGGTGCAGGGAGGAGAAAAGCGGCTGGGCTTGAAGTGCTGGTTTTCTTTGTTCGGACCGACACGACTACGCATCGTGCTTAGAGCTATTTTATCGATTTGAAATAGGGTAACGGACTAAACCCGCGTAACCTGCGTAATGTACAGGGCAAAATGGCTCTACCGCTAGGGTATATAGACTCAGTGACGAAACTTCACAGGAATGGCCTGATTTATATGGATTTTTATAGTACTAAGGGTCTGTCCCTTCCGCCTTGGTCCTCTTGCCTACCTGTGGCAACAGCAGCTTTACCTTCCTATTGGGTCTCTCTCGCTCAGTAGCCGCTCCCCCCCTCAGTTCCGACCGAGTCCTCGCATGTCCCGTCTGTCTCTCCTCCACCAAGGTACCCAAGTACCCCAGTAGTCTGGAAAACCCCGGCCCCACCCTTAGACTCGCCTCCCGACCTGCAGTTGCCTCTTTCCCACAGGATAAGCACTCTGTGGAAGCGTGGCCTTTCGTGAGAAAGGCTTCCCGGGCTTGATTGCGAGTGTCTTCCTGGGCGGACTGGAGTCTTTGGAGGGCGGTTTTCAGGTCGTTTATGCGCTTGACTAGCTGCTGAGAGGCCTTGCGCAGGTCGTCTTTGTTGGCTTTGTCGTTCAAGGCTGATTTTTCGCCTTTGGTTTCGACGAGTTGGAAGAGTTCTGAGATCAGGTCGTTGTCTCGTTGGCTGAGTCTGGCGCCGTCGTGAACTTTTTCCAGGACGAAGGAAACGTCGGTTTTGACCTCCTCCAGGTGCTTTAGATAGGCCGCAGCTGTGGCTTCTACCTGCTTCTTAGACACCTGCTTGAGCTCCGCCACTTCCGAGGACAGAGACTGAAACTGCTGAGTGAGTGCACGCACCTCCGAATCTATCCTCCTCGCAACTAGTCCCACAGGCTTTTCCCCCCCTGTTCCCACCTCTTGAGCCTGTACTTCCCTGGGCATTGTGTCAACTCTGTTATTCAGCTCTCTCAGGTCTTTTTGCAGCTTCATCATCACGACTTTCAGCGTGAGGACGTTTTTCAAAGCTTCCGGGTCGTCGCTTTGCTTGTCCAGCATAGTCACCAAGTCGCTAATTTGTCCCTTCAACTCAATGCGAAGTCGCTGCAGGTTGCTTTCCAGCCCGGCTGTAGTCTGCATCACCTGGCTTTCCAACTTGTCAGTAGCCTTCCCTCTGTCCATCAAGGCGGATTTGACCTTATTCAGCTCTTCCCAGTAGTACCCCAGTTTCGCCTCCACGCTTTCCAAGCGACTTTCCGCGTCTAAGGAAAGAGCTGCTTTGCTGGGTTCAGGACGGGAAAGGACGGATTGCCTCGGTCGCATCAACGGCTCCAACTCACTGCGCAGGGCTCGAAGGGAAAGACTGTGCTGCATTTGCGACAGAGCCTGCTGGACGATGTTCATATCTCTGCCCAGAGCAGGGTCTGACTCCGGGAAGGTCACAGACTGGGCGTCTGGAGAAACAGGGTAGACGCCTTCCTGGAAGGCAGTTTCCAAGCGTCGTATAGAAGTCCGGATGTCCTCGAGAGAAAGCCGTAGTTCAGACACTTGTGCGGAAAGTCCGTCATTCGGGGAAGGCTTGGGATCGGGCTTGGGCAGGGGCGTAGGGGGACGAAGCATTGATCTAAGGGCAGCTAGTTCCTGGGAAACTGTATGTAGCTGAGAGTGATGTGCGAAGGACTGTATTTTTTCCTCAATCGCATGCAGCCGCTCCCTGTAAGGAACATAACTCCCGAAATTGGGAATACCGATGGAAGGCAGGGATTCCGCCTGCTCATCCACCCTCTTAAATAGCTCCCTGAGTCCATTCGCTTCATTCATTACCGTCACCAACTTCAAGTGCAGTTCATGGTTGAAGTCGTCCGCCATGCTCGCATTGCTCGGGTCCAGGGTGAAGCTGAGTGTGCTTCGCTTCTCCTTCTGAGGGGAAAAGTCCCCCAGCGAAGCCAAGCGTCTCTCGAGATTCCGCACTCTGAGATGAAGGTGTTGAAATCTCTTTACGTCTTTGAGAAACGCGACATCGCTTTGGCCGGCTTCTTCCCCTTCAGTCCGCTTTTCCTCGGGATCGTCTGAATTCAGACTTAGAGTCAATGTGCGGATTTGGTCCTTGAACTCGACTTTGAGCGCTTGGACGGTTTCACTGCGGCGGAGAGCTTCTCGCGCCTCGGCTTGCCGGGTGCTGGCTGCGATTTCCTTTATTTGCGCTTCCAAGGTGCTAATCCCTTGCTACGTTTCGACTACCTTCAGAGCGGCGCCCACTGAGTTGCCCATCTCCTCCAATTGCCCACCCAAAACCGCTACATCCCCTTTCGTCCGCTTGGATTCTTCTTGCAGTTCTTTGCAGTGTCTAGCGCTTTCACGGGTTTTTTCCTACATCTGGATTACGCTCAGGTCGTCGACACGTTGCAGGGAGTTCAAGCACACCTTTAGGTCCTCTTCCACCCGGTCGACTCTTGCAAGTTCTTTCTTCATGGTTTCTAGTTCCTGTGTATGCTCCCTTCGCAGTGCATCGATAGCGGCTTTGCCGGCTTCACTCTGCTCCAATAGGTAATCCAGTAGTTTGCGTAGGCCGGAACTATCGAGTTCCAAAGCCACCACTTCGTCAGGGACTCGCAGATTAGCCATTCCCTGCGACAATATATATGAGAGACTAACACATATAGAGGGTGCAAAGCTTACAAATCAGAAAGGGCCAATGGCCTTCGTGACATTTAGACTTGCACTAACCTGGGAATTAGGAAAGCTGCAAGTTGTTAAGACTTTCGTGGAGGTGGGCGAAGGTTGGACGGTGGCTGTGGTCTTCGTTCCAGCACGAGCGGATAAGAGAACTCAAGTCTTCGTCTATATCAGCAGGAATCGACGGACGCAAGTTCTGCACCGCCACCAACTCCCTCAACTTCTCCACTCCCACGCCCCCAAAAGGCTGCTCCCCAGTCCACACTTCCCACATAATCACTCCAAAGCTGTACACATCGTCACTTTCCCGTATCTTCGCAACCGTCTTTCCCCGCTGCTGGAGCTGCTCCGGACTCGTCCACGCGCCTTTATTTGAGTAGGAAATCACCACTCCTGCGAATTTCTTTAACTTGTGCAGGCCGACATCAGTCACTTTGGCTCCTTCGGGAGCCATTAAGACGTTGTGGGAGCTTAAATGTCCGTGTTGTCTTTTTTGGATGTACATTTCTTGGAGTCCTGCGCAGATTTCTATCATTATTTTCACTTTTTCGGGCTTTGCGAGGCTGGTTTTGCGCTCGTGGAGTAGAGTGAAGAGGGAGCCGTTGCTGATGTAGGGCATGACTAGGCGGATTGAGGGCTGTTCGAGGCAGCCGCCGAGTAAAGGAAGCACGTTGGGGGAACTTGGCGTGATTAGACGCTCAACTTCGTCAAGAACCTCTTCAAAGACGTAATTATTCATGCGAGGAAAGTCAATCCGTCTAACTGCCACAACTTCCCCATTGAGCTTCGCCCTGAGTATCTGCCCAAGGCCGTGTTTCCTGCTCGCAATGGGGTCTAATTCCTGCAAGTTGGCGCTATTTATGAAGGGAGAAGCTGGTATGTCCAGTAGTGGGTGTTGGGACACGTTCAGAGTTAGGGCCGGGACTGAGGTGTTCGGGTTGAAAGGACTCATATCTGCCGTGAACTGGAACTTGCTAAAAAAGGCGGAATCCAGCACGAAAAAGAAGCACAAAACTTCGCTTAATAAAAGCACTATGATGAATACGATAGCCGCAAATATGTGTTCGTTACTGGACATGTCGACCATGCCGTCAACCATGTTCGTGTCCAGGCTGAAAACTGCCACTAGTCCCATCACTCCATTGATAATCCTTAGTAGGGACCAGATTAGCACTATTTTCGTGTTGATTTTCATTAGATCTCGCAGTGGCCGAGACCTGAAAGGGACGCCTGAGTAGCGGAACTGAAGATAGCAGCAAGTGAACAGTACACATAGAGGCAGCAGCATATTCATCCCCGCCATTTCGAACTCTTTGATGTTGGGGTTGAGCAGACCGCAGGTCACCAGGCCGTAAAGCGCAGTTTCCAGAATCAGCCAAAGCACATTGGCGATGATAATGATGCGGGCTATGAGGGCTAGTCGCTTCGTGTTGATGTTCTTTAGAAGTGTGCGAGTAGATGACACATGCGAAATCATGCAGACCGTAATAAGTTGCCAGAACAGGATGAGATACGCAGAGATGAACAGCGAATCCGGTACATTCAAAATCAAGTAGTCAACGCTGGTTTCCTTGAGTTCGAACATCGCAACCGCAAACGTCACAGTCCGGAGCAGCGTCTGCAGCAGAATCCAGGTATAGAAAAGCCTCGTGAGCTTCCAGGTCATCTGATTCCGCAGCAGAGTCACTGTCCTGACCAGGGCAAAGCCGCAGCTCACTAAGTAGAGCAGGCCAAGTATGAAGAAGAGCAGGAGTTCTCCGCTGTTCATATCTTCCCTATTTCTTGTCATAGCACTAATCGGCTACACAAGAAGCGGGGGAAAAGAAGAAGATGCATCCAGCCTTATTGAAGGGAACTAACAGTCCCATCTATCAGTAAATTTCCTAGATTTTTACGTCTAAATCTATGTCCAAGGCTTTTCTTCTCCCGATTTCCCATACAAACGAGCAAATTACCAGCAATACCCCAATTCCCTGAACGTATTTTCCACTCCACAAAGCAAATTTATCCCACAAGTTTCCTTCTTTAGTCTAGAAGTTCCGCTATTCCTGCTCACTTCAGGCTGCACGTCTACTCTAACATATTCGCCGATTTTGTGCTAAAGGTTGGGTGGTGATGTATGAGGAAACTGCATAAATGGGACTGGGCAGCGTCTTACTGTGCAATTGGCACTATATGTATCGAAAACTTATCGAAAGTTTAATCGATGATCGACTTTTTGGATGTTTTCGAGGGATTTAGGCCAATAAAGAGACTTTTTCACGTCGTCTTTTAGCCTATTAATGTCTATTTCTTCCCTTTTTACAGCGCTAACGTCCAAACTGTAGTCTGGGAATAAACTTAGCATCGAAAAGCAGTTTGGGGGTCGAAAACGCAATATTCTGCAGTCAATAGACTTCTTCTTGTTGCTTTCTCTTTGTGTTTCCTTTTACACCTGCCACAATATGTGCACCGACCAATTATCCTGTCATTGAAGTCGCTGCCTAGGAAGTGAGACTTCCTGGCTATCAAGAAGGGCGCTAGCTAGAGTGATGGGAGGCTGGAGTGCAGGCAGGTGTTGGGGTCCAGCCCCGCCATACTGCGGCCATATCGATAATTAATGGCTGGTAGAGGAGCAGCAGCACCCAAGGCCGGAGAAGCTTTCGACGCGTCTCGCTATGAGCGTCCGGGACTAACCATGGACGAAATCGAGGAGATCAAGGAAGCCTTTGACCTATTCGACTCGGACGGCTCCGGCACCATTGACCCCAAGGAACTGACGGCCGCTATGGTCCAGCTGGGATTCGATGCTAAGAACCAGACCATTTACCAGATGGTGGAGGACCTGGACAGCGACGGGTCCGGCGCCATCGATTTCGACGAGTTCCTGGACATGATGACAGCCCGGCTGACTGACAAGGACTCGAGAGAGGAAATCGACAAGATCTTCAACCTTTTCGACACTGAGAAGAAGGGAAAGATCTCCGTCAAGGACCTCAAGCGTATGGCCAAGGAACTGGGAGAGACTATGACTGATGATGAGCTCAGTGAACTCGTTGAGCGTGGAGACTCTGATGGAGACGGCCTCGTCACCAGGGAGGACTTCTACAACATCATGACGAAGAAGGCATTCGCTTAGTATTTAACCTCTCTTCTCCCATCCTCCCAAACGCTGTTCCCGAGCACTGAAACGGTAGCGACATGTATGGTAGCGACAGTGCCATTTCAAGGCAGGACTGGGTGCAAAAGTCTTTTCCTCGAGTTTTTAGCTTAATTAGCCAGCTATTTGCTCGTAGTCTCCTCTTCATTCCTTTATTTTCCCTAAAACTGCATACAAAGTCAACTTCATGTTTTTCACTCTGTGCATCGGAAAGCCCTTCGGGTTGGGTGTAAAGTGGGAGTGAAAGCAAGTCGGAACTGCCAGTGGGTCGGCAGTTATGGAAATCGAGACTTAATGGGACCCAAGCTGATATTAAACAATCTGATGGAGAGCTCTGAAGCCGTGTTTGTCCACTACTGCTGTTCAGCCCCGCTGTGCGGGAAGAGCTACCCGTCTCGTCTGAGCCTGAAGCGGCATATAGACGTCACTCATCTCAAGAAGAAGCAAATGGCCTGCTCGCAGTGCGGCAAACTGTTCGCCAGCCAGGCCAACTTGAGGGAGCACCTCAACTTGCACACAGGCAAGCGGCCCTTCCGTTGCTCCGTCTGCGACCGCAACTTTCGCCAGGCCTCGCAGTTGTCGCTTCATAAGAGAGAACACATTCTCGGACTGGTCAGACCTGAGCGCCTATATGAGCAATTCGAAGACTATGAGGTCAGAACGAAGAGACTAGTCGCAGCCGCGCAGGCTCGAGCGCATACACTACTGCCCATTCCGCCGCTGCTGCTGCAGGCTCCGAAAAATCTGCCTTAGTTTCTCTATAAGGCTTTGCGTATACGAATAAGGAAAGCAGAGTTGAGTATGCAAATTCTTCTGGCAATGTATTGGCAGGCGGTAAAAAGCCTTTTACATGGAGGTTGGATACAACTCAACTCGCTTCTTCTTCTAAGTCAACTGTCCACTTGAGCTAATAAAATGGCTGAAGAAGCCCAAGACGACATCGAGCGGGCGGACCAGCGCATGCGTCAGGCCGAAAAGGAAATCGAGGAGATGCGCATAACCGGAGAAGAGTACGAAAAGTTCGAACGAGACTTCCAGCAAGTGCTGCAGGAGCTGGCGGGCGATCGGACCATTGAGCGGTTTAGGATGGAGTACGAAAAGCTGTACAGGACTCTCAAAGCTTCACTCGAATTCGAACGCCGACTCATCAAAAAGTGCAAAGAACTAAACGCAGAAATCAACGCAAATGCACTGAAAGTCCAAGTCGCCCTCAAACTCACTCGGGAAGAAACCCAGGCCATTGCAGAGATAAAGCAGCAAGTGGACTCCACTTGGAAGATTGTGGACGCAACTAGGGAGAAGGAGACGGACTTGAAGAAGAGGATTGCGGCGAAGAAGGGGGAACTGGCGGATCTTGCGAGGAAATTGGAAGATGGGGATGTGGCGCCGGTTGTACAGCAAGACCAGCTCCGCGAGCTACTGGAGCACCGCAACGAGCAACAAAGAGACCTGGAAGACACTCTCAGCCAGCTGCAAGAAGTAACTGCCAAGAACGCAGAGCTGCAAGCCCGCGAGAAAGGCCTCATCACCCTGCAGGCCAACCTGGAAAACGACGTCAAGACCATCAATGAGCAAATCACTGAGGCGAAGAAATCGGCGGAAGAGGGAGAAGTGAAGAAGAAGCTGCTGGACCAAGAACTGACAGAGACGAAGAAGCGAGTTGAGGACACTAAGGAGAAAAACCGGCAATTAGCCGAGGAAATCGCCGCAGGCCGAGAATCAATCACAACTTTAACCAACAGAATCACCGAATTAACCCTTCAAATCAACGAAGAAAAAGCCATCATCAACCGCACTTCCCACGACAAGCAGAACCTGGAAGACGCACTGGGCAACCAAAACAGCAAAAACTCGGAAGTCGTGAAAGCCAATGACGATAAGGAAGAAAAAATTAAGATAATGGAGCATGAGTATGAGAAGACGGAGGAGGAAGTGGAGGAAATCTTGAAGGAAATTACGGTTTTGGCGGAGAAAAGACATGACTTGGATATGGAGAAGATTGAATCGGAGGCTGTGAAGGAAGCCAAACGCCGGGAACTGGAAGAAATCCGGTCCGCCAACGACCGTCAGCGCCGGCAAAATGACCTCGACCGCAAGGAAATCGAGAAAACGCTTCGCTCCATCCAGCTCCTGACAAAGAGCTCCACGACCAAAGAGAACGAAGTGCACGATTTGGACGAAGTCATAATGATGAAGCGGAATGAACTCAAGAAAGTCATGAATGAGGTGCAAGGCTCCAAAAACGAATCCGCGAAGATCAGCGCTATAATCGCCCAACTCGAGCGAGACAAGGAGCGGTACAAAGAAGAAGCCAAAAGCGCGACTTCCAAGTACGTGCAGTACCTCGAAGAACTAAAGGGCAAGAACAGCATGATCAGTGAGTGCCAGCGCAAGAACCAAGAGGCGTTAGCGAAGCTCAAGCAGCAGATTAACCTGTATAAGACTGTGCGCAGTGACAAGAACATTTACTCCAAAAACCTGCTGGAGTCGACGGAGGAAATCAAAGACCTGCGCCAGAAGTTCAAAATCCTGCAGCACCAAATCGAGCAACTCCGCGACGAAATCAGCCTCAAAGACAACATGATCCGCGATGAAAACATGAACCGCGACGCCCTCGACACCTCGATCAAGCAATACGCCACTGTCAAAACACAAAAGAAGGAGCGAAAAAAGCAAATGAGCATCGGCATCGAACACCACGAGCAGGAAATCGCGAAGTTGAAGCATATCATCGCGAATGCGGAGCAGGAAAGGATAAAGCAAAAGAAGGAGTACGAAATGGTCATTAATGAAAGGGACATACTGGGCACGCAGCTGATAAAGCGGAATGACGAACTTGCGACTTTGTATGAGAAAATAAAGATTCAGCAGTCCACGCTGACCAAAGGCGAAGTGCAGTACCAGGAAAGAGTGGTCGACATAGTCCACTTGCGGGAGACGATCCTCAACTTGAAGAAGGAACTGGTCATTGCGAAGCGGCAGATTGAGAACTTGCCAGAGTTGAAACGGGAGGCGTACCAGCTGCAGCATGAAATCATGCAGGCGATGACTAAGGTGAAGGCGCTCAAGGAAGAGGCGAAGAACCCTATGAATGTGCATAGGTATCGGAAGCTGGAAGGGACCAGTCCGGAGACCTATGAAATGATCAATAAGATTCAGACTTTGCAGAGACGACTAATTGCGAAGACAGAGGAAGTGGAAGAAAAGGACTTCCTCATTAAGGAAAAGGAAAAGCTGTACGTGGAGCTAAAGAACATCCTCGCGAGACAGCCCGGCCCTGAGGTCGCTGAGCACCTGACGGCCTACCAGGACACGCTGAAGGACAAAACCAAGCAGATGAAGACCATGGTCAAAGAGCTGAAGATCTACCAAGCGCAGGTCAATGAGTACAAGTTTGAGATTGAGAGGCTCACAGGACAGATCCAAGCCCTGAAGCACAAATGGTTCGACGAGCAAGTCCAAAAGAAGCGCGAAGACCAGCCCTCCCCCAACATCATGACTTAGCTCTCTAACGCCTAACCTAGAGCTGCCGTGCCCTGAGGAACGTGTCAGTCACGCTGGCTTTGCACAGAGGACAGAGTTGGGAGCGACTGAGCCAGTGGTCGATGCAGGCAGTGTGGAACTCGTGGACTGCCTAGGGCTTACAACAGGGCAGGGATTTGATGCTTTCGCCGACTTCGAATTCGCTCATACATACAGTGCAGCTCTTCATTTCCATTCCCCTGCCTCTCCTGTCCACCACTCTTACAGGCAGCTGACTCACTATATCAGTCCTCGTGCCTGCCGCCTGCACTCCTCTGCCCTGAGTCACCTGCCCCAATATCAGCATATGCTGCAGAAAGCCCAAATCCACTACATTCTGCACTATGAATTGAGGCCGGTCCGAGGGCAAATTCACCGTTATTTTGGTTGGAGGCCCGATAAAGCCTAAGCCCAGGCTTTGAGGCTGCGCTGTGAACTCCAACCCCGCTATACGAACCGGCTCCGAGGCTGATACAGGTCTGTGCCAGCCGCTGTAGTAGGGGCGAATATAGCCTTCTGTGAGGATAGACTGGAGCTGGGAGGAGGGAAACGAGAGGAAGTCGGAGGGCAGAGTCGCAGGGTTGGCTTGGAACTGGACGGAGTGGAGTCCTTCCAAAGGCCTGGGGTCCATTTCGACGATGGTCTCCGGCACCCAGAAGCCTGAAGACGGACTGATGCCCACGACCACAAACTGCCCTTCAGACGTATATATGTACTGGTCTGATATGGAAGTTACTGTGGTGGATGTGCAGGAAGGGAGTGCGCAGGTATGGTAAAACGGTGTTGTCAATGTGGCGTTGGGAGATGGCAAGTGGGTAGACTGCGGCGACTTTGAGTCGGCTGACAGGACCGGTGTGCAGGAGGCTGTAGCACTGCACCTTGGTGTCCTTGCGGGCCACTCCGTAGGGCGGCTCGGAGGCCAACACCTTGAATCTCAGCCCGGAAACCTCTACTAAGTCGTTCACGCCGTAGCAGCGCTCCCGATAGAGAGTGAAAGGCAGCAACACACTGCGAAGTGCAGTGTCTGGGTCACTATGAGAGTCGAAAAGGCCGAAAGTGACCGAAGTCAGCACAGGGATGGAGCTGGAGGGAGGCGTATGCACCCGTAGTCTGAATTTGTCATAGAAAGAGTCTATTTCGACTGGGGAACAGGCTGTTATGCCCAAGTTTTCGTCCCTTAGGCAGGATTTTCCGCATTGGCAGCCACAGACCTTGGGAATTCCACCGTCGAATACCTTTTTTCCGCATTGAGGACAGGGAAAGAAGCAGCCCGCAAGCCGTTCCGGCTGCACATCCAGCGAATAGGCAATTCCCCACAACGACACCTGCCTTCTAGGTCTCTCGTCCTCCACCAATATATCCATTACCCGTCTACTCTGCTTCTCTATCAGAAACAGGAGAAAAAGGCCATTAGACGGGGACGGTTTCACGTCTGCCTTGGATGGTTGTAAATGGCGGTGACTCTCCACTACTTCGGCATCTTCGGCCGGGGGGAGCCGATCCGGCTGATGCTGCACTACTTTAACACGCCCTTCACCGATCACATGGTCGCGATGGAGGATTGGCCAGCGCTCAAGTCGTCCGGCTTCACGGAATTCGGCCAGCTGCCCCGGCTCGACATCGATGGCATGGAACTCGTCCAAAGCCATTGCATCTACCGCTACCTGTGCCAAAAGAACAACGCCTACCCCACAGACGAACACGAAATCTACCTGTGCGAGTCCATCGTTGACCTGTACTCGGACATCTTCTCAGCACTTGTGGGAATGATGTTTAAGAAGGAAATGGAGAAAGTGCAGCAGTACTACACCACCAATATGCCCACTTTGTTGAGAATGATCGAAAAGCGTCTCGTCGACAACGACCCCGAGTCCCGCTTTTTCGTGGGGAGAAAAGTGAGCATGGCGGATTTCGTGATGTTCGAACTGGGCTGGGACTTTTTCTGCAGGGCGGAAAGACGCGCCTACGAGCCGATTCTGCAGAGCAACGCTCCGATGTTCCTGCGCTTCGTGCAGCACTTCCGCAACTCCAACGAAGGGATGAGGCGGTACCTCGACAACCGGCCTGAGAAGCCCTTATAAGGAGTTTCTCGCTCTCAATAGACTAGGAAAGACGGGTCTGGGTGGAACGATAGTGCGACTATATAGGAAAAAGGACAATTGTATGCGGAAATGTATTTCGGAAAGCGGAATTGTCGCTATTTCCCAGGCAAACACACAAAATCAGCTGAATAGACTCTACTCCAGTCCCCATACATCCCTCCTATCTTTCCCAAATTCCCCTATTCCTTACCCCTGTCCCTAGAGGCCCTCCACCCCTCCCTCTATAATGACCGAAGACGACTCCGACATCGGCGCTTGCGCCCTACTGGCAGGCATCGACACCGCCGCCCAAGCCTACGGCCTCTCCCGCAACCGTGTAACTGCCTCAGTGCTGAACCTGCACACCGAGTCCAGTCCTTTCCTCAGACAAATCTGCTCCATGGTCGTTACGCAGGCCAGGTCCTTCGGCCTGCCAGCAGCTGCTAAGAACTTCGGCATTTCGGAGGAGGTGATAAGGGTGATTTGCAGGGAAGTGGGAGCGCCGTTGCCTGAGAAAAGGGCGCTGCCGAAGCCGAGGCCGCCAGTTCCGCACCCGCCGGAGCCGGGGGAAAACCCGCTCTTGCAACTTCGCAGGAAAGTCAAAAAAATGTACGACCAAAAGGTGAAAATCTGCGCAATTGCGGCTTTATATGGAATTCACAACGACCTCATTCACAGCTGGGGCGAGTTCCACCGCTCCCCAAACCGAGACAAGTTGCTACAACTGCGGAACGACCTGCAGACCAAACTGACCCAAGGAGTCCCAGTCTCCAAAGCAGCCAAGGACCTGCAAGTCTCCCAGACAGCCGCTGAAAACGCACTCGGACTATGCGAAGACCTGGAGCCCTCCATAGCCACCAGTCCTGACAAAAGGGCGGAAGTGGTCCGCCAGGCCCGTTTGAGTCCTTCCTTAGCCTCGGTTTTGAGGAAGTTCCGCCTGCCCAAGGGCTGTCTGCGCCGCTGGCTGAAGGACGACTATAGTCTCTGCGACGGCGACAGCAAGTTCATAAAAAGCGAAGACTGGGCTTCGGCTGGACGGAAAAGACGCTGTTTGGAGGAGTTCTACCTGACCAATGGGGACAGAGTGCAGGCAGGAAGAGTGACGGAGCTGACACCGGAGCAGGTCCAGGGACTCATCAGTGACTTTGAAGGCAGACTGGGCAGGGAGAGTCACCACAAGCAGTTCCCGGACTTGGAGTTTGAGGTGGAGGAGGAGGTGGAGGAGGCGACAGGCGAGGATATGCGCTAATAGCAGTAATGAAGGGTGTGGGAGGTACTGGCGTAGATATGGAGGGAAGGACCTTTGGAAAAGGGGAGTGTGGGGAAATGAGGGAAAGGGGAAGGTTGAGCCTTGGCATATAAGGCCACAGCCACTAGTCCTACCTCACTAAGCCTTATGCAGCGCTATCACCTGCGTCACGCTCGTCACAATGGTCTGCGCCTGCACCACCACACAGGCATTAAAGCCCGCCCTCAGGTACCAGCTATACGGCTGCAGCACGAAGGAAAGCCCCGCCAGGTCGCAGTACTGCTGCAATAGGAACATCTACGTGGGGTGTACGTCTGCAAGGAACCAAGCGATTTCGTGCACTAGGGACACAGGGAAGGGCTTGGCGGAGTAGACTAAGTCGTGTGCTTCTTTGGTGAGTAGCTTGCTGGGTAGGGAATACCTGTAGACGGAAATCCAGAGACTTAGGTACTGCGCGACTGCGAATAGGACGTAGAGCCTGATGTCGCCTGGAGAAAGGGCGCATACGACACAGAGGAGGAACGTGCTTTCGAACTTGCCGAAGACCAGGTGGAAGACTCGGGCGAAGCGAGATCTGGGCGTGGCGCGGAGCGTAATGGCCAGGAGGTTGGCGAAGCACACGACTTCGAAGAGGTAAAGGAAGGACAGCGGGTGAGAGGCGTAGGTCAGCAGGCCGAAGGCCAGGGCTAGGATGCGCAGACTCACTGCTAGGTCTGAAAGCAGACTCAGCACCATTATCAAGCACAAGCAAGTGTTCGTAACAGTTCTGCTATACTACATAAGGAGAGAAAGGTAAGCAGATATTGGGCCTTTTCTTAGCGCTTTGAACAACTTGACATCTCTGGCGTTATCTGGAGTTTCACTTCTGATTGGAGCCTCAAGACGAACTTACAATGAATAGAGAATTGCGTATTTCCAGCTTATTTCTCGAATTGAGTGATAATAACATTTGGCCTATGAACGCTTTGATGTGGTTAATAGCCAGGCTCAAATACTTGCTGCATTTACGATTATCTGTGAAGTTAGCTGCTATCTTCTACTGATATTTTAGGACACCATTTCTTCCTATAGTAGTCATAGATCGCATAAACTACGGCAAAGCAAAAGCATACTCCCGTCCCACCTCCTACTCCGCCCCCGATTTCAGCACCGTAATTATTCGAGTCGTTGTGAATCGTTTGGTTACTGAGAGTCTGACAACCTAACTCACTTGGATACAAGTTTTCTTCGCAAATTATGCACTCTGCAATCTTTGGTCCTAAGCATATTTCGCAGTGGGCAATGCAGGGTAAACAGGATTGAGCGGCTCCATCGAAGAAGTAGCCTCCACCACACTGACAAACACGTGTATCGGCATGCCAGGTAGAGTTGCCCATACATGCACAGACTCCATGGTCACTCATTTCCGCGAACTCTTCACACACTTGACACCCTAAGTAAGCAGAAGAACTGCACGTCGAGCAGACGTCCGGACAAACAGTGCAGTTGCTTTGAGTTGGGTAATACCCTTCGCCACACACACAAGTTCCACTGATCAGGCTAGCACTGTGGACGCAGGAACTGCACTGTGAGGGAGATTGGCAGCTCAGACACAGTGCTGGGCAATTCTCTAAGCTTCTAGTATCAGGGGGAAGGGGTGTGGTTCGCTGGATACCAGGTAGAAGAAGGCGACCAGCAAGGGTGGCATCTTTAGACCCATTTTTTATTTGTAGCTTTAATGAATGCTGGAATGCATATAGAAACGACTGAGGAAACTCTATATCAGTTCCAAAGCAGTACTTCAGATTGCTGGGTACAATTATTAGTTGTATGAACATACAAAAAATAGCTTGCCTACTGTGGAGCGGACTTTCCAATGTATGAATGCTCCCAGACAATAGAGAGGTATGAGCAAAAAGTACTTCTAGAAGCAAAGATATACATATCGAGTGGGCAGAATATCGTATTTTCCTTATCAAAATCGCAATATATCCTCAGCAATTGCTGCTTTTACCTATTAGAACTACGCATTTCCCTGGCATTTCCGCAGGCTCGAAGACCTACCTAGCGAAAGCTGCCTAGTTAGGCTAGAGCTGCGAAGCTGCCTCAAGCGCCTTCTCCCGCTCATGCTGCTCCCAGTAGTCCATCTCCATCTGCAGGCCTCTCTTATGCATTTCGAAGCAGTAAATGCGGTTTATCTCAATGTAGTGGGCGGAAGTTCTCCAGTTGAGGGTGTTTCTGGGCAGCACGCGAGAGTAGCCTTCGATGTAGTAGAGGAGGTAGTCGGGGTTGCGGGACATCATGTTGACGTTGTTTTCGTCTTCCATCATGAAGTAGTTCGAAAACCAAAAGCCGTAAATCCACCGATGCCGGCAAAACAGCATTAGCCCGCGGCCTGGGTTAATATCGAACTCGAAGAGACGCTTGTAAACAGGTCCCCACGGCCTGTGGGTGAACATGATCAGCATCATGTAGTAGTTGTTCCACACCTTGCTCATTGCTTCGAAGAATCCGCGAGGAGCTTTGCCGATGCGGAACATCTTGGCGAGCTTGCCCTTCATGCCTGGCTTCTCCTCCCAAGCGCGTAAGCGACTTTCTACCGGACGCAGCAGGTAGCGGTACACGTCTTGCAACTGCACCATTATTACTTCCTACCCACACGTCCCCTAACTATGTGAACGTCCTTTTCCTCTCCTTGAACACCTTCACAGGCGCTATAAAATGATCCTCTATGATGGCCAGCGCCTTTCCCCCAGGAGACTCTTCGCTGTACATCGAGTCAAAACTCAGACTTCCGCCCTGTCTCTGGGCCAGCAGATTTTCCCCTTCGAGACTTGGCGCGAGCGTCCGCTGTATCATTTCCGGCTTGTCCGCCTGCTCTAACAGCGTTTCCACGTCTATCACGTATTCTTCCTTATACGGCGAAGTCAGTGTGAAGGTATACACTTCGCCCTGCAGGTGGTCCTCCGGGTGCAGGTACTCCTCGAAAGTGGTCAGTTCCTCAGTGGAAATGGGAAAGGAAGTCTGGAACTTGGCCTTTGGCAGAGTTTCTGACTTGGGCCTCGGGTCCACCAGTTCCGCAACTTCCGCCTCGAGCGTGATCTGAAAGGTGCGGTTGCAGGATTCGTAGAACTTGCGGTCGAAGGAAGTGATGGAAGTGGAGGGCGGCAGGGTGAGGACGGGAGCGAAGGGGATGTCTGTGCGGGTGTACTGGGGAGGCAAGGGCTCCCCAGGCTTCACTTCCCCTGCTACAGCACTACTCCTTTGCCACTTCTTCCCGTCTGATTCGTACTCTTTCTTCAACCCCAGGTTTTTCTTGAACTTCAGACTGTAGTTTTCCCACCACGTCTTCGCCTGGTCTCCGCGGAAGTTGAGTGTGCGGTGCAAAATGGAGTCGTCCTGGATGTCCCACAGCGGGACAGGGTTGCTGCCCGGCTGATACACGCCCAATATCAGGTTCATCGCCTGCTGCTTCCCAGCGTCTGTTATCAAGTTGGACCAATGTCGCTTGATGGAGGTGAATATCTTGGACGGACCGTTGTGTTTTCTGAGGTTCTGGTGAGCTGCAGAGCCTGCGTACTGCCGAGCCAGTTCGTCTCCCATTTCTTCGAACAGTTCCGTCAGCAGTTGCACGATCTTGCACTTCTTGCTCAGAGAGTCGAAGATGCCCATCATGGAGAGCTGGTGCTGCAGCATGAGGTTGGCGATGGCGAGTTGGGCGGCGTTGGTGCGATCGATGCAGTCGATGCAGTTGGTCCGGACCACTCCCACCTGATAGCAGATTTTGAGTGTATTATCGACCTGCCTCGTGCAGCTAAAAAGCCCAGTTCTGGCCAGGATCGTGGTCGCAATAGCTGTCAACTTGCCAATGCACGTTTCCCTGTTCTTCAGTTCCGACTTCATATCGAAGTCTTCAAACAGGATTTTGAACTCCTGAGGCATGGGCTCGCTCAGAGAGTCAGTGGTTTGGTGGAATTCATTGCTGAGCGGACTTTCACGGGGGTGTTTTTCGTTAGATTTTAATAGTGACAGGCAGATAATGGGCTCTCCGTATCGAAGAAACAGGTCTGCGAAGTGCTTGCGAGTGGCTTCCGCCATGTGGTCCACCTGATTTACTATATGGAGCTTACGAATAATGGGCGGCTGCGGCAGCATGGAGTTGGCGTCTTGGCACCAAAACAAGGGAATTGAGCCTCGGACCTGCACGTAGGAGCTGATTCCTCCCTTGGGATGCGCCCTGTCTACGAGGATTTGCTCGGTTTCCACGTCGTTCGCCACTCTTCCTTCCTCATTCACCCCTCTCTTCAAATACCTCGTCCCTGCGAAGTGCCGGGACCGCCTCGCAATGACCAGCATATCGAACAGTCTGCCCAACATCGCAATCTGCTGGTACCCAATATAGCCATGTATGACCGGAGCTACCCAGGCCTTATCCTTAAAGTGGTCCAGTACCAATAGTAACTGAGCATGGTTCCATACATACATCGTCTTCCACGGGTAGTGTTCTCGCCGCTCTATTGGCGTTTCCAGACTTGCGAGTAGGTTTGTCATGGAGCGGGTTATGACGCCGCTGGCTGCAGGCTTGCGCAAGGGCTTGGAGAAGTGGTAAGAGACGTTTTCCTGCAGAGTGCAGGTCAAATCGTAGGTGTGGGAGAAGTAAAAGCCTGATGCAAAGTCGAAGCTTTCGAAAATTTGCCTGTATCGCTTCTCTTCCCGGGTTTCTTTTTCCGGAAACAGCTTAATCAGCTGGATTTCCTCTGCCTTATATAGCGAATGCGACCTGATTTTCCCCACTTTCGCCTTCTTCGTGACCAGGTAGATGTAATACCCCATGACAAACTTCATAAAGCCCAGCAAGACCTGCGCCGCGCAGACCAACTTAAGGCCTTGTTGGTCCTTCAAGTCCTGAATAAGTCCTGGCAGCTCCTGCTCCTTTAGCGCCAATTCGCTCACTACTAAGTCGCCTTTGCCTTTGTGGATTTTGGCTGCGCGGACTTGGCCTCGGTCGCGGGTGTGGCCGGTGAGGAGGAAGAAATCAGTGCATTCGTATACCTTCAAGGAGTGGATAACCTCCATATATAACTATAGCTCTGATTCCAGTCCAGGACCATCTCAAAGGCTAATACTCCTCAAATCACCACTTTTTCCATACAAGCCGCTACTCCCAAGAACTGCGCTGCCTACTCCTAGACTCTTCTCTGTGTGGCTAGATTAGGCTATCTCAGCAGGGCGTCCGCCGCTTCATCGATCATCGCCATGTCAAAGAGATCAGAGGGAGGCAGCAGGTCGCCCAGTGGCAGTTCAGAGCCGGAGGAGCCGGAGGGACTGGGTGTATAATTGTACAGCTCTTTGGACCCGAAGTCGTAGAAGACGAACCAAAGGTCTGTGTCGCGGGGGTACTTCTTCGCTAGTTCTGCTTCCCCAAATTGGACGAACCACCGCTGGAAATGGTGCACAAACGTGGAGTGCCCGAACAAGAAGTCCTTATACTTCTTCCCATACGACAAGTACTGCCTGCCCTTCTCCGGCTTCCCATTCGCCCCCAAGTGTTCCTTCCAAAAGACTCGGTCGTCCAGCCCCATTTCCCCTCTCAGCAGCGCGTAGTGCCCCTTCATATAGGACCGGAAGGCCCGCAGCCAGTACTTGTCCTTCTCTTCCGTCTTCTTCTTCACAGGGTCGAAGGGACGTAAAGGCTTGCGGCCTCGCTTTTTGCGGCCTCGGGGACTGCCGGGGGGACTGGCTTCGTCGCAGTAGTGGATGATGCCGCCTTCACTGGGGATTATCAGGTAGTCGCCTTCGTTGTAGGCCTCGGGGGAGGGGGAGATGGGGGAAGACGGACTGTTGGGAGACATGGGGAAGAGTGGAGACATATTCCCCGCCCTCCAGTCCTCAGGGTCCGCCACTGAGTTCATATCCAAGATCGACACCAGACTTGCAGTCACCTTTTCGTCGAAGCGCACAGGGTCAGAGTCCTCCATTACTCTTTTCCCCACCAGTCCTCTGTGGGCTGGCAACAACACTGGGAGGAAGGGGTGGCTCGAAGTAAGGGAAATGGAGGGATTCTGCTGATTTGTGGGGTTGGGCGGAGGGGCGGAGGGGAGTTGGGGAAAGTTGGGTATTTGTTTGGCGAAAGGAGGGAATTGGGAAGGAAAATAGGAATTTATTGGTGTTTAAGGTCAAATAATGTAGGTTTAAGTCGCATTTGCAGCGGCAAATAAGGACTTTCCCCTATAACTAATTCCCATTTCCCAATCCAAAAAGCCTCTAAATCTCCCAAATACACCTCCAACTCCCCTCCAAAGGGCCATATCTGCCTTTAAATCTACTCGAATCTACCTATTTAGCCTTCCCTAACAGCTTCAACAGCTCAAGAAACATCATAATCACGTCCAAGTATATTTGCAGCGCCGCCACTATATAGTCCTCTTCCGAAAAGCTGTACTTCTTCCCTCCCGCCAGCGCCTGCACGTCAATAATGAGGAACACTCCATATATAATCAGCCAAAGACACGAAATCAGTATCGCGACTCCTCTGGGTACATCCACAAACATGAGTATCAGACCTACAACAGAGAGCAGACAGCTGAAGCCGAGGACTACCCATATAGCCTTGGTGAAGTCGGTGTCGGTGTATATAGCGAAGGCAGTGAGGAGACAGGTGAGGCCAGTGGTGAGGATGGCTACGAGGAGGACGGAGAGGGGCTGGTAGGAGCTGCAGATCATAGCGACGCAGCCTGAGGTGCCGAGGGTGAAGATGAGGAGGAGGATGTAGTTGATTGGCACTTTGCGGGCGAAGGTGTTCCTGCAGCAGATCAGCATGAGTTCGGGGATGATCATCATTACGAGGAAGATAAAGACGATCCACCAGTGGGCCTCGAACCAGTCGTTGGAGTCCTCCCAAGCCATAACCACTGCAGTGATGACAGTGGTCACGAACATTTGCGCAGAAATGATGCCCAGCACCTTCTTTATGAAGTTGCGGCGGTTTTCGATGGGGATCTTGAAGGCTTCTCGGTCTTCCTCGTTCCATTCGCCTGTAGGAGGCGCTTCTTCCATCGTATTATTACCGAAACGGATTTAGGCCTAGACTGCAGGAATACAGAGACTAGGTCTAATAGGGAGTGAACTTAGAAGCAGAGAAACACTATTTCAGGAAACTGACGCTGTTTTGTCTTCTGGACTTGGTAGGTGAGGCAAAGGCTCCGGCAGTTTTGCTGAAGTCGCCGGGAATGTAGTTCCTCGGGTCCATTTTCTTCAGGAGTCGCTCGTCGATGAAGAACTGGCCTCTCAGCGTTTCGCTGAAATCCGCATAAGAGGACCGGAAGGTTTTGGGACTGTCTTCCTTGACCCTCTGCATCCGCTCTATCTCCTCCTTCAACGCCTGCAGTTCCTCCTTCAAATCCACATTTTCCCGTCTCATGGTTTGAAAGCGGTTACTCCAGTCGTCACTCATTCTCTGAATTCTGCTTTCTTCCACCCTCTGATACCCCCTCAGCGTTCCTAATTCCGCTTCTGCCTGTGCCTTGTCTGCTGCTATTTGCTCCCAGCTGAAGTAGGTTTCGATTTCTTTGTCTTTCACGTAGACTTCGTCTTTGAGGTAGGAGCGGAGTTTGTAGTGGGGACTGGTGCTGCTGGGGTCGGTTTGGCTGCTTTGGGTGAGAGATTCGAAGGTGTGCACTTGGATGAATTTCGACACCAGCTCAGTGCCTTCTGTTTGAGTGGTCTTCGGGTTGCAGAAGCCTGACAAAGTCTGCACCTCCTGCTCACTGAAGCAGGGCGCAGGCCGCTTCGGAGGGGCTGCTAGGCGTACAGGCGCAGCATGCCTCTGAAGAGTCCCAGGCAGTGGCTTCACATAGGAGGATTTCCCCTCCTCCGTAGTAAATACTAGCTCTTCTGAAGACTGCGGGACGGCCATAAACCCGAAAACAGGCGGAAGCGCTGGCATACTTGGAGTCGAGTCTTCCAATATTTCTACTGCCTTTGGCGCATTTCGTGGGCTTTTTTTTACTTTGGAGATAGTGCCTAGGATCTGCCCGTCGTCCACTAGCAGTGTCTGCCCGCCTGTAGCTCCCCCGAAGGTAACAATGTCTGTTTCTTCCCATAGTTCCTCGGCCGTTTCCTTCTTTTTCCCCGGCAAAGGCGGCTTAGGCGAGCTTTTCCCGCTTTTCAGCTTGACAATCGAAGGACTTTCAGGGAAGCGGGAAAGGGGCAGACTGCAGGACTGGAAGGACTTCGCGAGTTCAGTCAAATCGTACATGATCAAGGCTCTGGGCAGGACCATGGCCTTGGGCACTGCTTTGCGCGCCACCAGCATGGAAGCCAAAGCGGCCTTCAGCTCTGTTTGCCACTGCGGAATAGTGTCATTCAGCCATGGCACTCCGCTCAAGTCTCCAGTATCCACCGATTTCCCTAGCCAAATGTGATGCAGCAGTCTGCCCATTTCCTTCAGTACGTTCATTGCAGCGGTTCCACAAGTGTCAGTGACTCCGTACACCAGCGGGTTACTGATCGCCATCGTCAATACTCTGAGCACCAATAGTGCACAGAGTTCCTGCCAATAGTCCTCACTGCCCTTCGCTTCCCTGATCAAGTCGCAGAGCAGACACAGGAAGCGGGCTAGGACCGGGGTCAGTGTGTGCATGTTTTCCAGCGTGTACTTCATGAACCGAAGGAGCGTTTCCACGGCTTCCCGGAACAGGGGAGATTTCAGGAACTCCTTGACACTCGTGTGAACGGTGGCTGCAAGGGAGCGGACAGTCTCGCCTACACTGCTTTCCACGAAGATTGCACTGTGGCTTTTCACGAAGTTGGTGATTAGGACTGAGAACTTGTCGTTGGAGGTCTTGAGGAGGACTCCGGTGGGGTTGGCTGCGTAGAAGGATTTGACGTATTTGGTGGTCACGCCTACGAGGCATTCCCAGCCTTCGTTGTTCCAGCCGGGGAGAAGCACAGCGGTCAGGGCGTCTTTGCCCTGGTCACTGGAAGGACTGAAGCAGCACTCCCAGACTCGCAGTAGATGCACTGTGAGGACGTCACTGGCAGTCCTCCTCAACAAGTTCTCCACCGCTTCCTGGTCCGTCAAAGCAGTGAAGTGCGCATCCCTCAAACTCGGCCTTTCCTTCCCTTGCGTCATTTTCCTCAAACTCGCATTCAAATTGCCGTCTATCTTATAGTTCTGCTTCCACTCGATTAGAGTCCAAGTCAGTGCCTCTACCCAGGTGCCCCAGCCTTTCGTCACATTCGCCTCGAACTTCCCTAGGGAAAACTTCAATAGTCGGAGCAGAAAGTCGTTGTCGCTGTTGTCCTTAGTGGTGCTTCTCAGGTTTGCGACTACTGCGTTGCAGACCATTAGTCCGAGCACTGCTTCGTTCTCTGAGGACTGATGTAAATCTTACAGCATCGAACAGGCCTGACAGGATGGAAGCGTGCATTTCATTGAGTTCCGGCCGAGTGGTGATATTGATGTTGAGTCGATGCAGGGCGGAGAAGTCGATGAAGTGCTTGGAAAGGCCTGCACGCATGTAGCGAATCCAGATTTCCGCTTCTTGATTGGTGCCGTCTTCACTCATTTCCTATGGTATATGGGTAGATGGAAGGTATAGAGAGTGTTAAGTATGCATATCGATGATGGATTTGCCTATAAAGGCGAGTAATTACATACTGAAATTGACGGAAAAGTGAAATACAGCGGAATGAAGGGAATTGCCATCAAGGCCAATTGTCTGTTAAGCAGTTGTTATTGTCCCTCTGCTGGACTCACTTCCAATCTTTCCATAGCCAAGTTCCTGCTATAATGGCCAAGATAGAAGACGCTGACCCCATGCTGCAGCCGCTTCCTTCTCAGTCTGCTAGGACACACTTAGGGCCTGTAGTCAGAGGGGCAGGCTTGGTCCTGTTCCTATTGGCAGTGAAGGCAGTCCTGCAGAACACAACGAAGTGCGACCAGGCGCTTTCTTCATGCATCCAGTGGGTGTTGAACCTAACAACTGTAGCGATTCTAAGGGAAGCGGCAGTGGTAGCCGGGGCAAAAGGACGCATAGTGAAGGCAGCGACTATAGCTGTGGCCAGCGGGGCGATGGGACTGTGGCTGTACGGCCATTTGCTGGTCTATATGAGTGGGAAATGTGATATGGAAGTGTGGTATTTGGCCTTTCTGCTGCTAGTTTGGCTGGATGTGGCTGCTTTCTTTCTCTGTATTGCGCTTTTCTTGCTGCCGCTGTTCGTCCACCCCCGCGAGCTTCGCATTTTGCATTAGTAATGGCCTGCCTCCAATAGGACTAGCAAGTAGTGTCTTTCTCGAGGTAAGTCTGCTAATTGCCGTATTTACTCACTCAAAGTGCCTCGGCTTCCCTTTGTTTCTGTTCCGCATATTGCCCGAAATATCATTGAATAAGTCGCTTTCGCTCCTCCAGACCTGAACAACCCTCTACAAAGTCAAAAACAAGGACAACCCTGTTTTTTCCGTACAGTTCCAGTGTCTTAGCACGTCCTCACAAATCACTGGTAATAATGGCAACCCAAGAACTCCGAGCGTCTCTCCTAGGCAAGGGCAAGGCCAAGCCCACCCTCATTGTCTCCGTCGTCAACATCCTCGTCCACGCTAGTATCGTAGTGATTGCTTTCCTCCTGATTAAGGACGACCCGAAGTGTGACCAGCCGCTGGCTACCTGGGTGCAATGTGTGATTGCGATTTCGATTGCGGGGATAGTGGTGGAACTGCTGAAAATGACTATGGGTGCAAGCACGCTGACTGGCTCTGCCATGATCGTGCTAGGCGTATGCGTAATTGTGTTGTGGGGTTCGGGGCACTGGTATTTGTACCAAAGTGTGGCCTGTGACGATGCCTTATGGTACTTCACATTCATCTTAATACTGCTCGCGGACGTAGCGGTGTGCCTGGCGATAGTGAAGGTCTGCGGGTTAGTGCTGTGTGCTGGATCGCTCCGCAGAAATTCCGCATAACTAGCTAATTTAGAGCAGTCGCGGCATTTCATGCGGGTTTCTCTAGTTACTATGAGCAAATGCCTTATTTTCTCCGAACTTGGCTTGAACAGATTTGCATGCGATTATCCAGTGAAAGAGAGGGGAAATCTTGGAGAAAGTCGCCTTTTCAGCGGAATTTATCCACCGTTCCCTGGTAATAATGGCCTCTCAAGAGTCTCTCCTTCCCCGTCCCAGCGACAAGCCCTCCCTCAACGTCTGCAAACTCCTCGTCCTCGTGACTCTCGTGGCAGTCTCATTCTTCCTTATCAAGGACGACCCAGAATGCGACCAGCCGCTGGTTTTCGGGGGTATTTGGGTTATATGGACCTGCATAGCCGGAGTAGTACAGGAACTGCTGAAACAGGTGTCAGGTTGGAACGTGGAGAGAAGTGTCATGGTCATAGTCAGCCTCAACAACACTGTGCTGTGGGCGTGGGGACACTGGCCTGTGTACCGAAGTCAGACCTGTGACGACACCTTGTGGTACTTCGCCTTCGTTGCGATGCTCCTTGCGGATATATTCGCGGGAGTACTGGTCGTGGTGATCTGCTTGATGGTTCGTCTAAGAATGCGAAGGGACAGCTAATTCAGTCTAGCTTTGATGCGCGCTTTTCTGTGGGTTTGCTTCGGTTTGTGTGAGGAATGGCTCAATTGCATAGTTACTTTTCTTCTTTCTTCACAATAACGTGTTGACTCGCTTGAAAGTTAACCTTAAAACAGCAAATTGTCCTGCCAAAAGTGTCTTGAATGAGACAGATTCGCTATTTCCAATGGTAAAAAGCGCAAACAGACTTATCATTGCCTTTAGAGAAAATGTCTCGCCTATCTAAGCCTTCCAATCTGCTTTTCCGATGCCCTGCTTTCAGTGGCTTTTCACGGCAATACTGGCCTCCGAGAAGCTTTTCCCAGTCCACACCTACCTGCTGGAAGGATGGCCGCTAGCACTAAGGGCTGAGATAGGCCTTATTGTAGGGCAATAGGTAGGCGGTAGTAGGGACCTGCGTCCTCACACTGCTGGCGGATATACGTGGAGTGTGAGGGAAAGTCGCTAATACCTCACAGTGGTAGACACTAACAAAGAACTGTTGGCCTACCATCACATAATTCTCCAATTCCCCTCTAATAAGACGGAAGTAAATCTTACAGGGCGAATAGGTCTGACAGGATGGAAGCGTGCGTTTAGTGAGTTCCGGTGGAGTGGTGATGATGGAGTGCTTGGGAAGGCCTGCATGCATGTAGCGAATCCAGATTTCAAGTGTCTTTTCCAATCTCACAAGCCAGTGGTAATAGTGGCACTCAAAGAGCTCACTACCATCTCCTAGACCCACCCCAAGATCCTTGCCTACACTACTATCGTCTTAATTGCTTTCCTCCTGCTCAAGGACAACCCAGTGTGTGACCAGCCGCTGGTTACCTGGGTGCACTGGGCGATTGCGATTTCGATTGCGGGGATAGTGGTGGAACTGCTGAAGATTACTATGGGTGCGAACACGCTGACTAGCTATAGCATGATTTTGATAGGCGTATGTCCTGCTGTGGTGTGGGTGTGGGGACACTGGCCTGTACCAAAGTCAGACCTGTGACAAGGGTTTGTAGTACTTCGCATTCATATTGACGCTGTTGACGGATGTAGCGGTGGGTCTGGAGCTCTTGGTGGCCGCTGCAATTTTAGCGACAGCAGGGCGTAACTAAGTAATTTAGCCAGTCTGGACATTTCCTGTGGATTTCTCTGCTTCTGCCTCTAGTTGCTGTGGTAAAGGTCTTGTCTTCTACAATTTCGGCTTAAATTTACTGTCCGAATCGACGAACTTTTCTTCTTTCTTCGCAATAGCGCGCTTTAACCAAGCCACGCTGCTTTGAATTGCACATTTCCTACCAAAGCATTCGCTATAGAGACATGCTTGCACATTTCCAGTGATAAAGAGTGAAAATCGACTTATCACTGTCTCTACGTCCAATTTCCCTCCTAGCCACCCCTTCCAAGTCGGCTTTCCCTCTTCTTCCCTTCTCCGATTCTCTGTTTTCAGTCCTTTCTTACAACAATAATGGCCTCAGAGAAGCCACTTCCCAGCCCTCCCGCTGAAGTCCCTTTTCAACCTAACCCTGCACACTCTCCTCATAACAGCCGCCTTCCTGGCTCTACAGGATACCCCTGTGTGCCCTGCCCCTAGTGCAGTGGACGCAAGGGCTTATTGGAGTCTCGCTGGCAGGACTGGCTTTGTGAGTGCAATGGCGGTGCTGGGATTGGGTTGTGGGGACATTGGCTGGTGTATGGCGGTGAGGGCTGTGGGGTGTTTGTCCTTACACTGCTAGTGGACGTGCTGCTGGCCCTAGGACTGCTGGCTGTACAGGAAGAGTAGCTAATCTCTATTTCGCAAAGGCTCTTTCTCTCCAATCCACAGTCAGCTTTCCTGCCATGTCCTAATAAATGGACAAAGACGAGCCTCTTCTCCCCTCCACCTCGCAGCCCTCCGAACCCTACGAGCCCAACCTCCTCCAAAGCCAGTCCCTCCCTGTCTTCCAAGGTCTAATCAGTTCAAACTTAAACCTTGCCTCCGCTCCCAACCCACACCAAGCCCAATCAAAGATCCTATCCAACTTCAGTGCAGAGATCATCTTCTATGAAAACATCCTCCTCACTCTGTTTCTGCTCAGTATCGCCTTCGCTGTTTGGATCGGAGACTCCACTTGTGACCAGCCGCTGGCTGCCTGGAACTGCCTGCTAATTGTCGCGTATTTGATTCATCAGACTGGCAACGCTATCGAAAAGACGAAGGAAATCAAGTATTTCAGAGTTGGGGCGGTAGCAGGGCTGATCGTGCTGTGGCTGATCGGGCAGTACTTCCTATATCAAGTTGAGAAATGTGATGGGGCGATTAGTAGTCTGGCCTTTGGACTTACTATCCTTGGAGGCGCGGGGGTGGCTTTGATCGGCTACCTCCTCCACTTCCATCCTAATAGACTGGCTAATACCTAGCTAATTGGGAAACGCTATGAGATCTGTCTACAGCTAGACAGTAAACTATGGACTCAGGCAGCCTTTCCGAGCCCTTAAATCCCAAGCCTTCCCTCCAACGGCAGTCCTCCATCGAGCAAATCGGCACTATCGCACAAGTTGGCAACCGCCTCACCGTCTTTCTCAGTTCCACTGCAATCGCTCTGGGCTTGATCATCATCGGGTTGATGATTCTGAGTGAAGACCCACAGTGTGACACCAACCTAGTGCTGTGGCTGCAGTGCTTCCTGTGCATGGAGGTAGGCTTCGTGCTGCTGCTGTCAGTCGCGATATGCACAGGGAAGGTCACCACTTCAGTGGTCTGCTTCATGTGTTCTCTAGGCCTGGCATGGCTGGTTTTGATGGTTATAGGGAACTTTCCGCTGTACCAAAGCAAGCAGTGTGACGAAGCGCTGTGGACGTTTGTGTTCGTGATTATGTTGCTTTCCTACGTGTTCCTGGGACTAGTGTGCTGCTTTTGCTGCTGCTTTTGCTGCCTAGGCGCGGCAGTGCTGAAGTGGTTGGAGCATGCGGAGGAGGAGAGTAAGAATCAGGAAGCGCCAAATCCAATGCTTAGTTAAAGTAGACATTACATGCACTAGAAGGACTATGCAGATAGGCAGGTCGAGACCTGGGAGATATGGCTTTCTCCTGCCTTACTGAAATAGGCACTTCCTCCGCTTTTGGTACTACGCAGACTTGAACTATAACTTGTAATTAAATGGAAGCAGAAATAGTCCGAATTACTTCTGAGACTCCACTATCTTCGGCATCCCTTTTCCACTCATATACTGTGCTAGGCATTACTGCCACTTTGGTCCTTTCAGAAACCGAACTATCACATGTAGGACTGGCCTCTGACTGCTCTATAGCATGTAGTCATTATGAATCAGTGGGAAAGGCTGTATACAGGTATAGTGAGCGCTCGTATTTCTGAGTATCTGCTCTGTATTGCCACTCTTCGATATATCAGCTACTCACCACAAAACTAAATGGAAGAAAACGACCTGAATCTACCCCTAAACCCTAACCCCAATCCCGCCGACAATTCCCCTCGAAACCCTCGCAAGCCTTCCTTTCTAGCCCTCCTAACCCTCACAGCTCTTTCAGTCTATTTCGGCCTCCAAGTCACCTCCGGCGGCCCAGTCTGCGACCAACCACTTGAAAAGTGGGTATACGGCTACCTCGCTTTCCTACTCCTTCTCTGCTGTCTCAGCGCCTGCAGCCTTTTTACCAGCGCATACAGCACTGCAGCCGTCCAAGTGCAAAGGAAGGTGTCGATAGGCTTGCTGGTGTGGGTTGGGGCGGGGGCGTGGCTTGTAAACAGCAGTGAGCTGTGTGATGAGGACTTGCGGGTGTATACACTTGTGGTGGTGGTGCCTGTGTGTGTGTTGGTGGTACTTGTGGGAGTTCTGATGGCGCTTTATCTGTGCTTGATGGAGCTTGTGAAGGTGGTACTGGGGGCGTTGGCGCCTAGAAGATAGGAATTGCGTGAGTTTAAAGCCGCATTAGTCAGCTTATTAGGAGCGAATTGCCACTTTTCTGTATCTTCAATAGCATTGTTTCTTGCGAATTTGTCGATATAGTGGATGAGTTGCCATTTCCGTATTGATTGACTATCTTCAGTGGGCGGCTTCAGGATTCCATCACTGAATTTGCAATTAGAATCTATGCACTTGACTGCGATTCGAAGTGATTATTCCGCACTGAGTTTCCCCATGATTTCAGCACTTTCTTAGAGCCAGTTTAAATAGAAAAAGGGGTTAGAGGACTTATGACTAGTGTTAGGACTCAGCAGCCGGGGAAGTGGGCTCTGAGAGTCATAAGTTGGACTTGGCCTTTTCCCACTCCTGTGTAGTGACCATTGCTTCCATGTACACTCCCTCCACCCCAGGTCTGGTCCTCAGTAGTCTCACCGTCGCACCCAGTTCCCCACCCAGCAGTTCCAAGCTGCGGAGTGACTCCGCCCGCTGTGCCTCCTCCAACCCAGTCCTCCTACCGTCATCCCTCACTCCCACTACATAGAAAGCCTGTCCTTTCCCTTCATTCAGTCTGAATCGCATTTGAGTCTTCAACTCCTGCTTCCGCCTTTCGCTCAAGTCCACCAACTTGAACTTGTACTCGACGTTGCCCAGGTCGTTTTCACTGCCCGCCGCCAAGTCCAGAGATTCAACTTGGCCTGGGTCTGACAGGACCACGGTGCGGGGCGGGCCAGTGGCTTGCCGCCTTCGCAGGTTGTTGGCGAGGTTGCGCTGGCGGCGCTGGACTGTAGGGTGGCGCAGCTCGATGTACAGGTCTTCTTGTGCTTCGAAGGAAAAGACGCTGAGTAGTCCTTCTGACATATTCTGGTTTATATGGGAATTTCAAATAGAGTGTGGATCAGGGGATATGGAGGAACTGAGGAAGGGCAAATGGGGATATGCCGAGGAATGGGGTTTCTACATTTCGGTGAAATTGTAGGGAGTCATGCACCTGCTTACTTTCCACACATCATGTGCTTAGGAAAATACAGAATGGCACAAAAGAGTCAAGAGTGAACCTGTAACCACCAATTCTTAATAAAACCCCAATTCCCCACCAAATCCCTTACCCTACACTAGCAACTTCATAGTATTCCTAATGGTAGCCGCTATGGGTGGAATTAGCCTCCTCGTGATTTGCCTAAGGTAAGACTTACTTCAAAACCGCCCTAGAAGTCTCCGCTTCCAGCAGTCTATAGGCAATATAGACAGAAATATCGTCTTTGCTTTCACTCAATCTCTGGCCCAGTGACTCAATATAGGACCGTAGCTGCACAAATCGAGGGTCATCACTATAGATCCGACTCTTTAAAGCGGTTAATTTGCTGGGCAAGGAAGCGATCATGGAGGAAAATAGAGGGCTGATTTCCTCTTCGGAAGTTACGCCTAGAAAGGCTCGCTGCGCTTCGATTCCGAAGAGTTCGTACTCGACGGATAAAGCTGCGAACTTGTCGAGGGAAATCACAGGCTTGGGAGGGGCGCTTTCACTGTATTTCACCATCAAGTCGGCGGACATGGCAAACACCTGCTTCGCACTCTTCATCTTCTTGTCCTCCCTCACAATATGTCTGCACAGCACATAGTACTCCCACTCCTCCAGGAAGCCGTCGCCATTCAAGTCCGCAGCCTTAAATAGGTCCTGCACGTACTGCTGCGTAGCAGACATGGCAATGCGGAAGCGCTTGATAGCGAAGTTGATGAAGTCGAAAGTGCGGAACTGACTGAGCCGGTCTGCCTGGGTTTCCAGTTCGAATTTCAGCTTGCGAGGGTCCATTTCGGGGAATTTCGGGACTAAGGTCTCAACTAGCACTTGGTAGCATTCGTTGCTAGCGATAAAGGCGTCTTCCAACTCGGCTATATCGAAGGAAACGCCCCAGTGGTTCATTGAAGTGACCACTGATACGAAGTAGCGGTAGTCTTCTCCGGTGAGTGGCTCGAACAGCTGGAAAAAGCGGGCGAATAGGTACACTTTGGCGTTTTCTTTGAAGAACTCGCAGGCGGCTAGGAGCTGCAGAAACTTCTGCTCGGTCGCTCCCTTCAGTGTGTGCTTGGCCATCAGCCAGTCGTAGCAGAACTGCGCCAAATCCTGTGTCTTTACAGCAGGGTTGGTCTTCATCTGACTCAGGTAGTCTCCATTCAGTCCCGCCAGAGTCTTCAGCAGAGTTTTGATAGTCATCACACACTTCGGCTTGGCAATCGCAGAGATGAAGCGGTCAAGCAGCAGTGAAGACGGCAAAGTGCTGGCCTTGCGATAAAGGATCTTTCGATGAACTGGCTTGGGCGTCCCAGCAGTGACAGGCTTGGACTCAGGAGGCAGGGAAACACTGTGGTCTATCAAGTTCGAGGCTGAGTCCAGTTCCCACTCTGCTATGGTCTTCCTCGCTTGTTCTAGCTCTAAGCGGAGATGGTCGTTTTCCCGCTCTAGTCGGCGGAACTTACTCTGGGCGTGTAGAACTGCGTCGTTCCTTTCGTCGTCCTCAGCCTGGAAGCGCTTCACCATAGTGGTCAGCAGACTCATCAACTTGTAGGCAGACTTCGAGTGGACGACGCTCTTTTCCATCAATCTATTGACCGCTGTGAATGAGTTTTTAACGTTTTCCGGTAGTTGGTCAACCGGCAGTTCTTTCATCATTACCTCCGCTTCCCTCAGTGCATGCATCAACTGCTCCATATCACTCCCTGCGCCGTCCATATGCACTTCCATAGCCGAAGTGACCCGCTTGACCTGCTCTTCCTTGGAAGTCACAGTGGTTTCCACTTGCACCGAAGGCACAGGAAAGTCCTCCAACTGAGTCTGCGTCTTAGTGAATCCATAGGTGAAGAACTCTCCTTCGACCCCTGTGAAGCGCACTACCTTCAATATGACGTATTGGAAGAGGACTAGAGCCAGGGCGAAGGGAGTCGATTCATCGTCGCTGTCTATAGTATGGAGCCGTATTGGAGTAAACTGGTAGCGACTAGGAGCCTCGCGCACGGGCTTTGTGCGGGAGTTGGAAGCGTCGATGTCCTCTAATAGGCCGTAGCGCTTTTCGTATCTGGAAAGTCGCTTCGTAGTGTCTTCCTTTTCTACCTGCAGCTTCTTAAATCGGTCTTGATAACTGCGTTCTTTCACCTGAAAGGCAGTCTCCGCCTGCTTAAAGCTGTCCACGTCTTCCTTCAAGCCTTCGGCGAGACTTGTTTGCTCGTGCAGTCTCCGCTTGAATTCGTCTAACTGCCACAGGTAAAGTTCATGCAATTTGGCGGTTTTTTCCTTGCAGTCGAAGTCTAACTTGTGCATGTCTTTTTTGTAGGACTGGATGACTTTCTCGAAGAGGAACATATAGGCGCTGAGGACACGGTCCAGTAGTGCCCCTCTTTCAAAACAATGCACAGCTACTTGTCGGGTCAGTTCTCGGAGACACTGTCCATACACCACCTGCAAACCTTCAAAGAACTCCCTAGCATTCGTCTTCCCCAGAACCTGCGACTCCATCTTATCCACCCACCTCCGCAGCATCTCCGCATCCCTCCGATTCACAGGTCCACCCAGGCCTTTCCCTGGCAGGAAGGAAAAACTCGCAGTTTCCTTTCGCTTGAGCATTGCACGACAAAACTGCTTCAGTTTGTCTTCATCAAATATTTCCGACTTGACGAGAATGACCTTCGCTGAGGAGTTAATAAGGTCAGACAGGCTTTCCGACTGCTCACTTTGGTCCTCATCTTGCACTAGTAGGGGAGCAAGGGCAAGTGACTTGTCTGTCTCAGGCTCAAGGAAGGACAGGTCTCGAGTATGTGGGTAGGGCCCAGCGAGTTTGTTTTCTCTGAGTTTGAGAGCGACTTGTTCGCTTCTGAGCCGGGTTTCAGCCTGAGATGAGAGTGCAGGGAGACTTTGGGCATGGGAGTGAAAGCGGGTGTTAGGGTGCACAGCAGGGAAGCGGGAGTGCAGACTAGCGAAGGAGGAGTTGAGGGTCCGCTGCAGGAAGTCATTTTTGTCGTCTTCCAGCTCAACGCTGGTGTTCAGGTAACGAGACATTAATTCCTACAGGTCTCCAGTCTCCCAGTGGCTTTCCAACACCCGCAAGTACCATACAATAAGGACCTTGTTGAAGAGTGCTGCAATCGACTAGGCGAAAAATAGCACCCGCCTGTATGACTAACTTCCAATATATCCATATGAACGTGCAGACCAGTGCTCTGCAGGCAGTCCACACCAGCAAGGACTTGAAGCGGCGGCCGTCACTGCCACAGCTCCTAGGCCACTCCCGTCCCAGGGACACTTCCCCTCTTAAGCACCCGCTCAAACAGCCTCGCCTGCGAGAGCCTAAGTCCGTCCTGTCCACAGCTGCTAATTCTTGTGCGGTGCTGGTGCCTTCCCGCTCTCTGGAAAGAGCCGCTTTCGAAGCAAAAGCAGCAGGAAGGATCAAGCCGTTGGAAGCGGAAGAGGGAGGGCCGAATGAGCAATTTCGAGCCGCAGTGCAGGCCAAAAGTGAGGGGAAGTTGGTGAAGGCCTGCCAAATATATGAGGAAATCATTCAAATTTGGCCTGAGAATGTGGCCGCAAGGCTCAATTTCGGCGTCTGTCTGCTGGAACTAGGGAAAGTCGAAGAGGCCTTGGCGCTTTACAAGGCCGGGACGGACATAATCGCTAGTCCTGGGCTCCTTTTCAACCAAGCTGTATGCCACTTCGCCCTAAAAGACCCAGCATCTGCTTTAACCCTGCTCAATAGAGCAGAAGCCCTGCCCTCCACTACGCCTCTCCCAATTCTCGAAGTCAAGGCCTACATCCAATCCTTCCTATCGCCCGGTCCAATCCGCTACTCAGGCAATTTGCCCAAACCCAGCATCGACGAGAGTCCTTTGGAGTGCTTTCCAGACCCCTCCCATAGCAACTGCACCGCTGCTTCCCTCAGCAGACGTACTCCTGGCACTAGGAATGAGGAGAGTCTGGGCTGGGGGAAGAAGCCGCTATGGGATCTGTTCCGGTCTATTGACGAATTCGCCTGCAAGAAAGAGCGGCGTTTTACGCCTGTGATGGTCAGGGTTCGGTCTAAGTCTCCTATGAGTGGCAAGCCCAAGTCCCTCACTCCTGTCCGAATTCGCAGAAACAGCAAAAAAAGACGTCAATACGAGCCCTATTTAACCGAAAAAGACGACCCACTCATCGATATTCCCTCCGAAACAAGCCCAAATCCCCACCCCAGCAAGCGACTTCCAATGAGCAAAATGCGGAAAAACGGCGATTTGATGCAGGAAGACTTAGAAGACGAATGGAAACTCCGCCAAGTGCAGTTCGACACAGAGCAAGCACTCACCATGCACGAGAAATTCGCAGAAGTCCGCGCTTTAATCCAAACTGAAGCTGACAAGCTGACTTCAGAGGTACTTTTCCCTGAGCCAATACAGGCTAAGCCGCTCAGTAGGTTGACTAGAAGCCAGTTGGGGAGTGTACGCGCTCTGCTGCAGATGCGGGGAAGGGGGAGTTCGGAGGAAAGTACGCTTTTGGACTTGCTGGCGCCGCTGAGGTTCTTTGCGAGGTTTCAGCGGGAGGTTCGGGCGCAGCTTCTGGCTATCAGCGAATACCGCCACTCCGTCCCCGGCGCCACCATCTTCACCCAGGGAGAAACCGGCACAATCATGTATGTCCTCCTCTACGGCTCCGTCCTCGTGCAGAAGTCCAGTCCCGACCTAGGCGACACCCCGCTCACCATCAGCACTCTGTATGACGGAGACTCCTTTGGGGAGTTGAGTCTGTTTCAAATGCAGGGGGAACGGGGGAGCACTGCGAGGGCGGTCACTTGTGTGGCTGCGGAGGCTTGTGACTTGCTGGCGATTCCCAAACTTTGCTTCCATAACATTATCATGCAGCAGGTTGAAACTGCGATTGAGGCGAAAATCAAGTTTCTGCTCAGTTTGAACCTGTTTGCAGGCGTGGAAAGAGTCAATTTGGTGCCGCTGGCCACCAATTTGGAGCCAGTCAAGTTCCAATTCGACGAAGTGCTGGTTCAGAAAGGGGAGAAGCCGAAGGGAATGCACATCATAATTTCCGGCATTTGCAAGGTGTACGCTGACGACTTCCCCTTAAAAGACACTACAAACGACCAATACACCAGTCAAAGAATGAAGAGAAGTCCTTCAGTTCAGCCGTTCCGCACAGGCTTGGAGGAGTTCTATAAGGTGAAAAAGCCGATCTGGAATTTGCACCCTGAAAAACAGGGCAAAAGGTCCTTATCCGCCCGCAATTTATTGCCAATTGCTACACATAAGGAACAAATTCTCCTATCCACTCTACAAACTGGTGACTATTTCGGAGGCAGATGTCTGCTAAACGCTAATCATTCCCCAGATACAGAGATAGTGCTGACTCCTAGCTCTTGCACAGTAGTGGCGGAGTCCTCAGAAGTCTCCGTCTTCCTACTGACTCCCGCTCATTTCCAGTATTTAGGGGAAAAGCTGGCGGTAAGGACTAGTGCAGGAAACGGTGGTGGACAGGGTTGGGCAAAACAGTGACCCGGACTGCCCTGTGTTTTTGGGGAAAAGAGAGTTCCAGGAGGACTGTCTGCAGTGGAAAAGGTATAAGAGAGGGTTGGTGGACTTGGCGTATAGAGGCTGGTTTGCAGACCGCCACAGACATAGGATCATATCAGCTATTCGAGACCAGGGCTAGTAAATGGTATAAATTAGCGTGGCTTTGATCTCAGTTTGTAGTTCGGATTTACCTAATTTCACTGATAACATCGAACAATTCGCTTAAAATGTAAAAACTGTCGGAAATTTACATTTAGTTAAATTACCCTCAATTTCTTTTCCTATTTATCAGTTACCGAAAGTCTTTGAAAGGTTGTAAGCCAGAGACTTCCATTGCAGTACTCCAAGAGAAGCAGTATTTCCCTTTAAATCCGCTCCTACTAGTTTAGTTTCTGGTAGTTGAAGCCAGTATCCTCGGAACTGCCTCCCTCATGTATAACTTCCCTCCTTCCTTCTTGCTCCTTCCCGTCCTCTGCCGTGCTTCCCTGGACATCCCGCACCGCCCCACTGCTTCTGACAGTGCCTTCGCACAGCTTCGCCACTACCATCAGTGCGGAAATTCCCTGAATCTCTGCAGCGTCTAGGGAGGTATGGCCTGAGTCCTTGGCTTGGGAACTCGTTATTGGATTCGCTTCTTCGTATCTCTAAGTGGGAATTACCTCATGCGGAGGGAAATTGGGGGTTTCTTCTTCCAACGTACCTGCGAGTTTGAGAGGCTTGGAGGTCGAAAAACAGCATCTGCAGCAGATCTTAAAGGGAATAATGAAATAGAAGAAAGCGAGGGAGAAAGCACTTGCCGCAAGATTCAGAGAAGAAGCATCTGGTGGGAAAAACATCATCATACCAACGCTATACAGGAGAATCGAGAATTTGACGAATTCCATCATTTTTAAAGCCAGCGCCCCATTGAGTTGATTAGGAGTGGAAGCAAGTCTCAGCAGAATGAACTTCGCTATCCAGTAGTCCAGCACAAAGCCAGCACAGAAGACAGGAGCAGCAGCGGGTATTAAGGGCGTATACATCAAAGCAAGCATAAACTTAGTCAGTGCATCAGAGTACCAAATGGCCATATCGATTTCCGGTAGTTGGAAAGTCTCATTGGCAGCCTCCTGGGTGAGAGTGGACTTGCCCGCTTTCAACTTCCGACTGACCCACCATTTTCGAGCGAAATACAGCACAGGCCCGAGTAATCTCAGCCAAGGTTTTACGAATGCATTCATATAAATCAGACTACTCATCTGTCCCCTTAAAACGGTGTAGAAGTCTTCGGATGCAATGGCGTAAAAAACAGGGAAGAACACTGCATTGAACACTTGCATGACGGTGAGCTTGTAGGCAATAATGACGAATTGGGCGGAGTAGGAGTGGTGGTGCTCTATTTTCGCCAGGAATCTCGCTAGTTTCTCTATCCCCAGTCCTACACCTAAGACTATTGCAGACACAGGGCCTTTCTCGATGTAGCCTTTCACGCCTTTCTCAGAGTTCGCCATGAACTTGAGAACTGCTAGAATTATCACCACAAAGTAAAGCATATAAACAGCTATAATTATAACAGCCAGAGTAACAGCTTGAGCCTGTATTCGCTTTCCCCGGCCCACATGCAAGTTGTCCCAAGCGATATCTCTCGGCTGATCCGCAGTTTTCACATACATCTCTCTGCCTGCGAAGTAGAGTGGTGAGTCTTTTTTGTGCATACAGCACCAAAAGAGCTTCCTGAGCAGGCCTTGACTCCACTCCTTGTAAAATGCGGCCGCGTCCTGTATCGTGTGGAAAGTCACCACTGCAACTCCGGTTTTCTCAGGTGGGCGGTGCTCCAGCTCCTCGATCCTTGCCAGCAGAGCTGTTTCTTCTGAATGTATTTGAGTCTGAGTGATAGTTTCTGTGTGGGAATTACTGGGTTGCAGCCAGCGGGCGAGCCGGAATTCGGACTGAATTTCCAGAGTGTTCTTTTTTTGTTTAATCCTTTCTACGGTTTCCTCAATTAACAAATAATCTGTCAGTAGATAAGAAGCGTTAATGTTCGCGACTGAAATAGACTTCCCATTGACCAGCATTTGCCCTTCAATGTGCTGCTTCAAAGCAGCACTGCGCCAGTCCCGCCCCAAGTTCTTGATAACTACAGAGTAGTCTGCCTCAGTCACGACTCCTTTCTTCAGCTCTGCCTCTTTGTTCTTCATCAGCTTGGTCATTAGGACGTATCCAACAAAGAGGCCAAGCAGAGCTATAAAATGCAGGGTATAGGGCCACACAGTCGTGTTAGTCTCGTCATAATCTGGGTCAGTGCTAGGGCTGGACGTGTACATGAAGTACATATTGCCTATCGAAGCCATCAGAGTGACCCACAGAAGCATGTAGCAGAGGTACCGGATGAGGTAGAAAAATAGGGGAAATGCGATTCCTATCGGGGCCAGTTGATCCAAGTCTCGTAGGTCGAAGAGGCAGGCTCCGTTCCCCCCGCATATCCGCTTGCTGCAGCACTTGCAGACGTCTACAGTTGTGGTCACTGCCGTCCGCTTAGAGACTCTGCTGGCTTGGTAGTGGATTTGGGCGGCTTCCAGGGTAGCGGAGTCGGCCTTGAATACAGATTTCACGGAGTTTCTGGAGTAGGCGGACCCTACGAAGGAAGAAATCGTTGACATTGCCCAATTTATTACAAGAAACTCCATTTGAAGACATTTCTACATTTTATATATGAGTGATGCAGCTTCAAGAACAGCGAATTACTGCAGCTTTTATGGTGTAAAGCGCTCCAAAAGCAGTGTGAGCCGTGCACCTGCCTCAGAGGCCGGAATTCGCCCAAACAGCTAGCAAAATGGCTTTGCGCTAAGTGATTTTTCAATCTATTTGAGTAAGTTTTCAGCCTAAAGAACCAATAACTCGCCAGAAACTAAATGAACAGAGAAGTTTGAAGCCTTATTTTAGCTGCTTGGAATTCACTAACAACAGCCATTGATTCTCCTGTGTTTAGTGTTGTAGTGCGTGTATCAGCAGTGAGTGATTGTTGTACTGGGTGTGTGTTTTTGGGAAAACGAGTGACTTTCGGTAGTGGAAAAGGTATAAAGGAGATGGTGGATTTGGCGTATAGAGGCGGTTTGGTGGGTCGCACAGACATAGGACTATATCAATTCGAGGCCAGAGCTAGTAAATGGTATAAATTAGCGTAACATTGATCTCTACGTTGTTCAGATTTGCATATATTCGCTGATAATATCGAATAATTCGCAGAATAAAGGCTATCGGAAGTATAAATTCAGTCAAATTCTCCTCAACTGCTGTTTCCGCCATAGACTTTGTCCAAGTATAAGGAACCAATCTTCGGAAGAACGAATAAACTTCCTTATGAAAATGGAATGCTCCAGAGAAGTAAAAGCCTTTCCTACCATTTCCCTCTAAATCTGCCTCCTACTCGCTTAGTTTCTGATAGTTGAAGCCTGTATGCTCGGAGCTGCCAGCCTCACTTGGAACTTCCCGCATCCCTTCTACCTCCGTCTCTATCAGGCTTTTCTGGACTTCAAGCATCACTCTACTGCCTTTAACGTTTCCTTCGTTAATCTTTTCCAATACCATCGATACAGAGGGTTTCTGAGCCTCTGCATTGCTCAAGGAAACGTGGCCCGATTCCTGGGGTTGGCAGCTGGTTATTGGATTCGCTCCTTCATATTTCTATGTGTGGGTTACCTCTTGATGGGGGAAGTTGGGATTCTACTTCGAACGGACCTGCGATTTTTGCGGATTTGGAGCGCAGAATGCAACAATTGTAGAAGTTTCGGTACCATGAGATGGGAATAAAGAAATATAAGAAAGCAAGGGAAACAGCAATTGAGCCCACACTCTGAGCGGCAGATGATTGTGGAAAGAAAAATATCATCATACCAACTCCATACAGTAAAATCGAGAATTTGACGAATTTCATCATTGTCATAGCGAGCATTTCATTCAGTTGCGCAGGGATCGAAGCAAATCTCAGCAGACAGAACTTGGCGGCCCAGTAGTCCAACACAAAGCCGATACAGAAGAGAGGAGCGGCAGCGGGTATGAAGGGCGCGTAAAACAGAGCAAGCATAAGCTTCGTGAGTACATCAGAGTACCAAATGGCCATATCGATTCCCGGCAGTTGAAAAGTCTCATTAGCAGCTTCTTGAATGAGAGTGGACTTGTTCTTCTTGAACTGCCAAATCGCCCACCATTTGCGAGCGAAATACACCATATGGGAGACCGAGCAAAGTCTCAGCATAGGCTTCACGAACACATTCATGTAGAACAGACTGTGCATCTGCTTCATCAAACTCTCATGAAAATTATATGCTGGAGGAACGACAGCGAGAAAAAGAGGGAAAAACACGGAATTGAACACCTGCATGATGGTGAGTTTGTAGGCAATAATGACATAGTGGGCGGAGTAGGAAGGGTGGTGCTCTATCCTCGCCATGAGCTTCGCGAGTTTCTCTATCCCCAGACCTACACCAAAGATTACTGCAGACACAGGGGTTTTATCCACATAGGCTTTCACGCCTTTCTCAGTACTCGCGTCTACGTCGAAAACTGCCAAAGTAATCATCAAGAAATAGAGTAAGAAAACAACCCCAATTATGAGGAGCAGAGTACAAAGTTGAGCCTGTATTCGCTTTCCCCGGCTGATATGCAGATTTTTCCACGCGATATCTCTCGGCTGGTCCGCAGTTTTCACATACATGTGTCTGCCTGCGAAGTATAACGGAGAGTTAGTGTTCTGACAGCAGCACCAGAGCAGATTCTTAAGTAGTCCTCGACTCCACTGCTTATGAAAGGCAGCAGCGTCTTCTATGGTGTGGAAAGTCACCACTGCCACTCCTACCTTCTCAGGAATGCGTTGTTCTAGTGCGTTTGCTTTTGTCATCACAGCTACTTTTTCCAATTCGATTTGCTCCTCAATGTTTTGGTCTGTGTGGAAATTACTGGAATGCAGTAACCGCGATCCAGGGATTTTGGACATAATTGCGAATGTGTTCTTTTTCTGTTTGACTTTTTGAATTGCGTTTTCAATTTGCAAATAGTCCGTTAGTACATACGCAGTGTTTATTTTAACGACTTGGAGAGATTTCCCATTTACCAGCATTTCGCTCTCAATATGCTGCTTCAAATCAGCACTGTGCCAGTCCGTCCCTAAATTCTTAATAATCACTGAGTAGTCTGCCTCAGTCAGTATCTTTTTCTTCAGCCTTGCAGCTTTCCCCCTCATCAAGTGGGTCATCACGATATACATCAAAAAGAGGCCCAGCATCGCTACTAAGTGGAGGTAATAGGGCCACTCAGTCGTGCTATCGTAGAAGTAGTCCGGATCACTCGAAGAGCGGGACTGTTTGTAAAGGAAGTAGAGATTGCCTATTGAAGCCACCAGAGTGACCCACAACAGCATGAAGCAAATGCCTAGAAGTAGGTAGAAGAATAGAGGAAAAGCGAGTCCCAACTCCGCCAATGCGTCCAAAGCCCGGAGGCTGAATAAGCTGGCTCCTGCGCCTCCACAAATCCGCTTTTTGCAGCACTCGCAGACATCCTCGGCCTTGAGGTCATCGTCATTCTTGTCTGTCCGTTTGGAGACTCTGCTGGCTTGGTAGTGCCTTTGGGCGGCTTCCAGTGTAGCGGGGGTAGCATCGAATAGGGATTCCAGGGCGCGCTTGGAGTATGCGGACCCTGTGAAGGAGGAAGTCGTGGACATTGGCCGAAATATTACAGAGAAACTCCATTTGCAGATATGTCTACATTTTATATATGGGGATACAGCTTCAAGAATAGTAGTTCAAGCCAAATAGCTGCCGACTTCAAGGTTTAAAAGGCTCGGAAAGCAATAAAACTGATTGTGAAGACCTAAGGTGCCTTTGCGAGTAGTTGTTATTTCATCTTTAGGGATATCTCCAGCCCAGGAGCAGGCTTTTCGAGAAAAAGGTAGTTCCCAAGCAGACCAATAGACTCACTAACGACTGAAAAAGCTAGCAAAGGCTAATATCTACCCCTAGATTGTCCCCAAAATGGTGCTGGTATGGCTAAATAGCCCAGCTTTAGCCTTGCAATTACTCAACTGCGAGATTTTGTCCTCCCAGCTGGGCCAATTGGTCTAAGTCTCGTAGTCAAGAGGCGGGCTCCTGTGCACTCGCAGACATGCTCAGCAGTGAAATCAGTGTATAACCTCCATTCGTTGGAGACTCTTGGGAGTGCCTTTGGGCGGCTTCTGGTAGCTGGGAGGCCTTGGATAGAGAGAACACGGATTCTGTAAAGGAGGAAACAGCGGATTTTGCGTGATCTATTGCAGAGAAACTCCGTTTGCAGACATTTCTACATTTGTTGTATTGGAATGCAGCTTCAAGAACAGCGAAATTACTGCGGATTTCTTGGTGTAAAGCGCTCTCAAAGCAGTGTGAGCCGTGCACCTGCCTCAGAGGCCGGAGTTCGCCCAAACAGCTAGCAAAATGGCTTTGCGAGAAGTGATTTTTTCAATTTATTCGCGAAACAACTCAGAAGCCAGTTTTCACATTAACTCGCAAGAAACAAAGCAAACAGATAAGTTATAAGCCTTATTTTAGCTACTTAGAATTCACTAATAACACTAATAGCTTCTCCCTTTCTTAGTGCTGTAGGGCATATATCAGCAGTGAGTGACAGTTTGTAGGCTCTGGGTCCGACTTGAAGTACTGAGATTGTTGGATGTGTGCGTACAGGGTGCTGTTTTTCTGGGAAAAGCTAGTTTTAGGAAGACTGTCTGCAGCGGAAAAGATAAAAACGAGATTCTCTTAAAATCTAAATAACTATTGGAAGTCTAAATTTAGTCAAACTACCCTCAACTGTTCATCTGGAGAATAGACTTCGCCAAAGGGAAATATCCGCTTCACTGGGGGAATACTCCCTAGAAGTAGTGTTTCCCTAGCTAACTCCGCTCCTACTAGTTAAGTTTCCAGTAGTTGAAGCCAGTATCCTCGTTCAGACTGTCTCGCACTCCTTCCCTCTCCTTCCGTTCCTCTGCCGGACCTCCCTCAACCTCCAGCCTCGCACTACTGACCGTTCCTTTATTCATCAAATTCAGCACAGTCAATGCAGAGATTTCCTGTGCCACTGCACTGTTCAGGGAGGTATGGCCTGAGGTCTGGGCTCGGGCGTTCGTGATTGGATTCACTGTTTCGTATCTCTACGTGTGAATCACCTCATCATGGGGGAACCTACTGGCTTGGTCCTGGAACGTGAGTGCGGGTTTGGTGGGTTTGGAGGTGCAGCATATGCAGAACAGCCGATAGAACGAACATGGAATAATGAAGTAGCCCAAACCCAGAAAAATAGCAATAATTCCCCAATCTTGAGCGACATCTGAAAGGAGGTAAAAAAACAATAGCATGCCAAAACTATATAGGAGAATCGCAATTTTGACGAATTCCATCATTTTCACCGCGAACCCTTCATTGATTTGCCCAGGGGTTGAAGCAAATCTCAGCAGAGTGAACTTAACAAGCCAGTAGTCCAGCACAAAGCCGACAAGGAAGACAGGAGCAGCAACGGGTATTAAGGGCGTGTACATCAGAACAAGCATAAACTTCATGAGCTCATTAGAGTACCAAATGGCAATATCGAACTCTGGCAGCTCGTAGTTCTGACTGGCCTGTTCCTGAGTGAGGAGAATTACCCCCTGCTTCAACTCCCGACTTGTCATCCGTCTTCGAGCGAAGTTCACCAAATTAGAAGGGGTGATGAGTTTCTGGAAAGGATCCCATAGCGCATTCGTGTAAATCAGACTGTACATCTGTGTCCGCAAGCTGCTATAGAAGTCATCTTCTAGGAGGCTGGCGAACATCGGGGTGAACAGGGTATTGATCGTTTTCAAGATAGTGAGTTTGTATGCTACAAAGACGTTCCGCCTGGAAATGGAGTGATGGTGTTCTCTTTGCGCCAAAGCATTCGCAAGTTTATCCATTCCTTGACCTATATAATAGGTCGCAAAACTCACAGGAGCTCTCTCCAGATAGCCCAACAGGCCTTTCGTATTCTCCTCCAACTTAGTGATCCATGCAAATAACATCATCACGGCAAAGAGTATAAGCACAGCCACAATTAGGATAAACAGGGAAATCAATTGAGCCAATAGTCGATTTATCCGGCCGTAATGCTGATTTTCCCAAGCGATATCTTTCGGCTCTTCCGCCTTTTTCACATATATAATTTTGTCGTTGAAAATCAATGGAGACCCCGCTTTCGGCTTACAGCACCAGAAGATCTTTCTCAGCTGTCCTTGACCCCACTGCTTTTCAAAGGCAGTTGCGTCCTTTATCGTATTGAAAGTCACCACTGCCACTCCTGTCTTCTGAGGAGCATGTTTGTTCAGTTCTCCCAATTTCCCCCGCAGGGCTGTCTGTTCGTTCTCTATTTCGGCAGATAGGTCGGAAATTGTCTGTTTTGCCTCTACTTTTGCAGATGGCTCAGGGGTTGTCTGCTTTGCCTCTACTTCTGCAGATGGCTCAGAGGCTGTCTGTTTTGCCTCTACTTCAGTAGATGGGTTGGGGGTGCTTAGGAATTTCTGCACCCGGAGATGGTTCATTTTTGCCTTGATTCTTCGAATATCTTCGTCTAGTTCCAAATACTCTGTCAGTTGATAAGAACTGTTTATCCCCACGACTTCGATCTTTTCCCCATTTACCAGCATTTGATCCTCAATATGCTGTTTCAAATCAGCACTGCGCCAGTCCGTTCCTAAATTCTTCATAGTCACTGAGTAGTCCGCCTCAGTCACCATTCCATGTCTCAACTTTGCCGCCTTTCTCCTCATCAAGTAGGTACTCACGATATACATCAAGAAGAGGCCCAGTAACGCTACTAAGTGAAGGATATAGGGCCACTTAGTCTTGTCATTCTCGTAATACTGTGGGTTATCTGGAGGACTGGATTTGTACTCGAAGTATATGTTGCCTATCGAAGCCACCAACGTGATCCACAGCAGCATGCACCCGAGGCACCAGATTAAGTAGAAGAATAGGGGAAACGCGAGTCCCAGCTCCGCTAAGTCGTCCAAAGCCCGTAGGCTGAATAGGTGGGCTCCTTCGCCCCCGCAAATCCGCTTTTCGCAGCACTCGCAGCGATCCTCATTCTTGAGTTCACTGTCCTTCTTGTCTGTCCGCTTGGATACTCTACTCGCTTGGAAGTGCCTGTTGGCGCCTTCCAGGGTAGCGGTAGGGGGGGTTTCGACTAGGGATTCCTCGGAGTACCCGGACCCTGCAAAGGAGGAAGTCCTGAACATTGCCCAATTTATTACAGAGCAGCGACATTTCAAACATTTCTACATTTTTGGTGTGAGGGTACAGACTCGAGAACAGCGAAATCAAGGCAGATTTCTCTGTGTAATAGGACTCTGAAAGCAGTGTGAGTCGTGCACCGTCAGGGTGCTGGGTTTTGGGGAAAGCAAGTTTAGGAGGACTGTCTGCAGTGGAAAAGGTATAAGGGATTTGGGGGACTTGGCGTATAGAGGTTGGCTCGGGGATCGGCGCAGACATAGCACTATATCAGCAATTCGAGACCAGAGTTAGTAAACTGGTATAAATCCGCTCCTACTAGTTTAGTTTTTGATAGTCGAAGTCAGGATGCTCGGAACTGCTTGCCTCACTAATGCTGTCCTGCACTCCTTCTCTCTCCTTCCCTTCCTCTACCAGACTTCCCTCGACTTCCAGCCTCGCACTACTCCCTCTGACAGTTCCTTCGCCCAGCTTCGCCACTACCATCCACACAGAGAGCATCTGAGTATCTGAGCTGTTCAAGGAGGTGTGGTTTGAATTGCGGACTTGGGAACTTGTGATTGGATTCACTTCAGAGTATTGCTAGGTATAGGGTACCTCGTTACAGGGGAAATTGGCGCATTCTTCTAGGAACCAACCTGCGGATTTGAGGAATCTGGAGGGCCGGAGGCTTTTGTAGCACAGCTGATAGCATGAACTTGGAACAATAAAATAGATTAAACTGAGGACAAATCCAATTATCTCCACTGAAATGGCCACAGAATTATCCGCGTAAAACATTAGCATCCCAATACCATACAGTAAAATCGAGAATTTGACGAATTTCACCATTTTCATAGCGAGCATTTCATTCAGTTGCGCAGGCATCGCAGCAAGTCTCAGCAGAGCGTACTTAGCAGCCCAGTAATCCAATACAAAGCCGATAAAGAAGACAGGAGCAGCAGCGGGTATTAAGGGCGTATACATCAAAGCAAGCATAAACTTAGTCAGTGCATCAGAGTACCAAATGGTCATATGGATTTCCGGCAGTTGGAAAGTCTCATTGGCAGCCTCCTGGGTGAGGGTGCACTTGCCTGCTTTCAACTTCCGACTTAGCCCCCACCTCTGAAGGAAACTAAACACGTGGGAAATTGAGAAGATTCGCAGTACAGGCTTCACAAATACGTTCATTACAATCAGACTGTGCATCTGAGTTATCAAGGTTTCGCGGCCTGTTAAGTAAGCAAAAAGCAGGGGGGAAAGGACGGAATTGGCCACTTGCATGATGGTGAGTTTGTAGGCAATAATGACGTGATGGGCAGAGTAGGAGTGGTGGTGCTCTATCCTCGCCAGGAGCTTCGCTAATTTCTCTATCCCCAGACCTACACCAAAGATTACTGCAGACACAGGGGCTTTTTCCAGGTAGCCTTTCATACCGTCCTCAGAATTCGTCTTTACGTCGATAAATACTAGGAAAAACAGCACAGTATAGATGATAACAACGGCTCCAATTATGAGGATCAGAGTAATGAATTGAGCCAGTATTCGCATTCCCCGGCCGATATGCAGATTTTTCCAAACGATATCTCTCGGCTGATACGCATTTCTCACATACATGTATCTGCCTGCGAAATATAACGGATAGTTCCAGCACCACCAGATCAGCCTTTTGAACAGACCTTGATTCCACCTCGAATTAAAGGCAGCGGCTGCCTCTATCGTGTGGAAAGTCACTACTGCCACTCCCACCTTCTCAGGAGTGCGTTTTTCCAACTCCTCAACTCTTTTCAGCAGTGCTACTTTTTCCGAATTCATTTGCTCTGCAGTGATGGACTCTGCATGGAACTGCTTTTCTTTGATTTTATGAACGGCCGCTTCAATTTTCATATAGTCCGTTAGTACATAAGCAGTGTTTATTTTCACGACTTTGCACGATTTCCCATTTACCAGCATTTTGCTTTCGATATGCTGCTTCAAATCAGCGCTGTGCCAGTTCGCCCCTAAGTTCTTAATAACCACTGAGTAGTCTGCCTCAGTCAATATTTGTTTCTTCAGCGTTGCAGTTTTTTGCCTTAGCAAGAAGGTCAGTTTGACATACATCAAAAAGAGGCCCAGTAGCGCTATGAGCTGGAGGATGTACGGCCACTTAGCCGTGTCATCATTGTTATAGTTAGGATCGCTCGGGTCACCCGAATGTTCGTAAATGTAGTATATGTTGCCAATTGAAGCCACCAGAGTGACCCACAGCAGCATACAGCAGATACCCCGAAGTAGGTGGAAAAACAGAGGAAAGGCAAGTCCCAGCTCCTTCAGTGGGTCTACATCCCCTAGGCTGAATAAACGGGCTCCTGCGCCTCCGCAAATCCGCTTTTTGCAGCACTCACAGACATCCTCCGTCTTTAGTTGATTGTCATTCGTGTCAGTCCGTTTGGAGATTCTGCTGGCTTGGTAGTGCCTTTGAGCGGCTTCCAGAGTAGCGGGGGTAGCATTGAACAGGGAGTCCAGGGAGCGTTTGGAGTACGCGGACCCCATAAAGGAGGAAACAGCGGTCATTGTCCAATTGATTACAAAAATCTCCACCTGCCGACTTCTATATTTGCTCTATGAAGATACCAAAACCAGCTGTATGAGTTATCCCAACACACATGCAAATGAGTGTGAGGAGCTGTGCAGTAGACATCTACCTAGTGAGCTACTGCTTAGGAGTGCTGGCATTGAGAGGAATGAAGCTGGGCGGACGGTAGATGCCCTGGGCGATGTTGTGCGCAGTGTAGTGCTGCTGGAGGTAGAAAGCAGGGTTGTACTGCTGCACTCCGCCCGCAGCTTGAGACTGCTGTTCCACTAGGAACTGCGTGTAGTACTCTATCTTGTTGTTGATATGCTTGCGCCCGCGGGCGTGCTGTTTCCGCCCTATCGGACTGCTGTGGGTGAGGTAGATGTTGCAGTACTCGCAGTAGTACTTCTTAGGCATTTCAAGCAATGGAAGAACTACTTAGGATAGAAGACAGTTCTTACTGTCCTCCCGCCTGGTCAAACAGCAGCAGCACTGTCCCTGGTAGTCCTTACTTTCCGTCCTTATCAGTTCTCTCTTGCGAACATAGCTCCCACTCGGGTAGTAACCATTTGTCATATCGACAGCCAAGTGTGCAACTCGGATAGGGGTAATTAGCGTAGGGCCTTCCTCGGTCTCAGTTGCGTCTTCGGCCTCTTCAATAGCCGGGGAATAGAGGGTAAAAGCGAGGTCGGTGGGACCTGTTTCCGCCAATGAATCGCGGCTTTTGTCAGTCGAACCACTCAGTGACCTTTGAGGGAAGTACTCTTGGTAGCTGGAGTAGTCACTCAGAGGGACTGCCAGTTCTGCGGAGTAGACAGAGTGGCGAGGGACAGTGGGCGGCCAGAAGGTTCCTAGTTCCTTCGCAAGTCCTCCAAAGCGTGTTTCCAGCTGAGTCCTATTGATAGTCTTCAGCACTGCAGTCGAGGGGCTGTCCGGGGAAACCAGTGAGAACTTCCCTGAAGTCTCAGGAGACAGTGTGGCTGTTACTCTTTCCCATAGACTGCAGTTGACGTTCCAAACCAGCCCGGCAGCCAATCGACACGGAAAGCCGGTCTGGAACACCTGGAATAGCTGCTTGAGTTCCTGTCTATCGCTAACCTGCACTGTGAATTGCACATGCTGAGTCATCTGCATGTCGATGAAAAGCACCCAGCCTTCTATTTGCCCGGGCAACAGCATGCGAGTCTCTATGTAGTCCAGCTGAAACACAACCGTGCGTAGCACTAGATCCAGAGGGAACTAAGGGAAAACATACGGACTGCAGTCTGCTGGGCACCAGCACGAGTATCGGCCGATAGTAGCAGTCCCTACCAAAGGTATAGAATCCTCCAACAGCCTGACTAGTCCTCACCAACACATGCTGGAAACTCTGCAGCTCCGCTCTCCTCGCACTCCCCAAGTCCTGCTCATACCAACTCACATATGTCCTCAACTTCTCCAGTGCTTGAGAGACATCCCACTCCGCAGCGTACAGCAGTCTCAGCAAGTCCGCCCTTTCCACCTTGTCCCTTGCTCGCTGTCGCAGTTGTAGGTCTGAATCCAAGGCGGAGTCGAATTTGTCCAAAGCTGCTTCTTCGAGTTCGGTATATTCCTGCCGCTTGAAGATGGCTCGCTGAGCAAAGCGGCCGTGACCGTGAATGGAGTCGGAGAGAGTTGGCCAGTAGCGGTAGGCTTCACGGGGAATACGACCTGGAGTGGAGGCCATTTAACCACTGAGATAGGGGAGAACAGGCGGCTGAGAAGTCGAGAGTGGAGACTGGATTGGGGGAATGTTCTGATCAGAAGGGCAAGTAAGCCTTTGGATAGTTATATTTGCGATTTTGGACTTAGACCGAATTCAAGGCTTGGTCTGGGACGCTATTAAGCTCAAGCAAATGAAGCTTTTCTCGCAGAAAGGAAAGTACAGGGAGTAGTACCCACCTCTTTTAGGACTTCGCTTTCCCCTTGTCTTTACATATGCTGCTTAGATGCATTGGAATAGGCCTAATTCTGTATTCGGCATTCTCTCCAATCTATGAACAACTATGCGAGTAAAAGAGAAATGGGAGCAATTGGGAAGCTCAAAGCAGTTTGCGGTACAAGTGCAGAAGAACAGACTGGCTGCATTATCTCTCTCAAGTAGTTCTGCTCGCCGACCAAATCCTCTCCCACTGCCTCCTATATCTTCCTCATTTGGCCTAACCTACCTGTAAGTGTCTGAAAGGCAAGCATACTACCACCTTGGCACAGTGAAGCTGCTCCCCTATATCCACTCAGCAGTCTGCACCCAACACCCTGTTCTCCTAAGTCTCAATAGTCTAGGCAGTAAAGGTTACCAAAGCCGACAGCACACTGACCCCTTGTCCATCGCTACCGCCACCACTCTTTCCTTCTGGAACTCAAATACGCTCTCGATATGGTCGTCATCAGCGAAGGACACACGCTTGGAACTGGCCAAACTGCAGCCCTCTCGCACCCCCTCCCCCACCCCCAGCGAACTGCGCAATATCGACCTATTCGCCCCGCTCACTTCTCCTCCAGCACTGGGCACTCGCGGCATGGACATAGAGCGCTCCCGGGGCTGCGGCTTCAGCAGGCCTTTGTCACGGCTTTGCATGCTTTATACCGCAAAGCTTAGCGACTTCTATGAAAAGGAAGTGCACCTTCGCCGAATACAGCCAGTTCTCACCCACCCCAATGCTTTCCTTTCTAAGCATCTACTTCTATCTAGGTCTTCCAGGCTTCTGTGCTATTTAGGTGCCATTACTGCTCGGACAGTCCTTACTAGTCACTTCCATGGCTGCTTACATCCTTGAGCAGCACAAGAGTCCAACTCCCTGCACGTACCACCTCCAGTCCACTGTGCCAGACCCTCACCGCCACCGTCCGTACCAAGCCTCGAAGCTCATTTGCGACTCCATTCTGGACTCTGTGGGGCAAACGCCACTGGTTCGGCTGAATCGCATCCCTAAGGAAGAAGGTGTGGAGGCGGAAATCCTAGTGAAGTGCGAGTTTTTCAACCCTGGAGGGTCGATAAAGGACAGAATTGCCCTAAGGATGGTTCAAGATGCAGAGGATGCAGGTCGGATTACACCCGGTCTCACCACCATCATAGAGCCAACCTCCGGAAACACGGGTATCGGACTGGCGCTAGCCTGCGCTGTGAAGGGCTACAGGCTAATCGTGACTTTACCCGACAAAATGAGCCAAGAAAAGGTAAATGCGCTGGAAGCACTGGGCGCGGAAGTGATCCGCACTCCGACTTTAGCAGCTTTTGACGGGCCTGAAAGCCACCTAGGGGTCGCAATTCGCCTATCCCAAGAAATCCCTAATGCAGTGATTCTCGACCAATACAGCAATCCCAGCAACCCTATGGCGCACTATGACCAGACTGCGGAAGAGCTGATTAGACAGACTGATGGCAGAATTGACTATTTGGTATGTGCGGTGGGCACTGGAGGCCACTTGACAGGTCTTTCTCGCAAGCTGAAAGAGCGGATTCCGGGGCTTACAGTGGTGGCGGTGGATGTGGAAGGCTCAGTCATCGCTCTCCCTGAGTCTCTGAATACCATCAAAGGAGGCTACACAGTGGAAGGCATTGGACAGCTCTTCGTCCCTAGAGCCTGTCTCAGACACACTGTAGACACTTGGGTGAAGGCTGGAAACGCAGAGTCTTTCGATATTGCTCGGCGACTAGTCAGACAAGAGGGGATTTTCACAGGCGGATCTGCAGGCTCAGCAGTTCTTGGTGCACTGAAATACGCCAAAACGCAGAATTTACCCTCAAGCAAGCGAATGGTCGTCCTGCTTCCAGACTCAATCAGGAACTACCTAAGCCGCTTTCTCAATGACCCTTGGATGATTGACGCTGGCTATATGATGCCGAACCCGGAAACGCTGGCAGCGCATGGACATATTGTAAGTGAATTAAGTCTGCCTAGAGTGGTGGCGGTCGCGCCCTCTACTACGCTTGAAGAGGCTTTGGAGCGGATGACTACTTTGGGCTTTAACCAAGTGCCTGTGGTGGGAAGTGGGAAAGTAATTGGAGGAGTGTCGATTGACCATATCAATACAAAGCTGATGCATAAGCAAGTGACTCGCACTACTCCAGTTCAGGACTTCCTCATCGCAGACGTGAAAGTAGTGACTCCCGACTACCCAATTCAGCGCCTCTTCATGGCCTTTGTAGTGCGCGGCTTCGTCTTTGTGAAGGACAGAGACACCTACTACATCGCCACGCCTGTAGACCTCGCCAAGTTCTTGCTCTCCAGTAGCTCTAGCTAACTCCTAAACCCTGGCCTTTCTCGCTGCTATATGTAGTCATTCCCGACTGTATGCTTGTTTCTAATGCATGTATAGGTAGGACTTTAATCCATATGCTGTTTTTATATTAATCTTGCAATCGTGTGGTAGTAATATGGCCAAGATCATATACGAGCAGTCCAAAAGTCCTACGCCCTGCGCCTGGGCGCACCCAGCCACCAAGTCCGACCCTCACTACCACGAACCCTACTCCCAGGCCAAACTACTCTATACTGACGTGCTGGACGCCATCGGCCACACTCCCTTGGTCCGCATTAACAAAATCACCAGACAGGACGGCATCCAATGCGAGATATATGCCAAGCTGGAGTACTTGAACCCGGGCGGGTCGGTGAAGGACAGGATCGGCCTGAGGATGGTGGTGGATGCGGAGAAGCAGGGTCGGATTAGACCAGGAGTGCACACGATTATCGAAGCGACTTCAGGAAACACAGGCATCGGCTTGGCCTTGGCTTGCGCCATTCGAGGGTACCGCTGCATTGTCACTTTGCCTGAAAAGATGAGCAATGAGAAAGTCGCCTCTCTCAAAGCCTTGGGCGCTGAGGTCATTCGCACTCCCACAGAGGCTGCGTTCGACTCGCCTGATAGTCACTTGGGAGTCGCAATGAGACTGCAGAGGGAAATCCCGAATGCAGTGATCCTGGATCAGTATGGAAACCCTAGTAACCCGCTGGCGCATTACGACCAAACAGCGGAAGAAATCATTGAGCAAATGGGTGGAAGACTGGACTATGTGTTCTGCACTGCAGGGACCGGAGGCACTTTGGCAGGCATCAGTCGCAAAATCAAGGAGAAACTGCCTACCGCCAAGGTAATTGGCGTGGATCCAATTGGCTCCATTCTCGCACAGCCAGCCACTCTCAACGGCCCTGTGTCCGGGTACAAGATAGAAGGCATTGGGTACGACTTCCTGCCGAGGACATGTCTGAGAGATTCAGTGGACTCCTGGGTGAAGACAGGAGACCGCGACTCCTTCCTCACAGCCAGACGCTTAATTCGGGACGAAGGCATTCTGTGTGGAGGGTCCTCAGGTGCAGCAATGTGGGCAGCCTTAGAAGTGGCTAAAACCGCCCCTGCTTCCTCCAGAATGGTAGTGATTTTGCCGGACTCGATACGGAACTACCTGAGCAAGTTCATCAGTGATGAGTGGATGTATGATGCAGGCTTCCTGCCCGCTCCAGTGGCTGGTCTCCAGGCCAATCGGAGATATGTGCGGGACATGAGACTACCGCAGGTGGTAGCCATTGACTCCAGCACTACTGCCTCAGAGGCGCTAGATCGCATGGACGTCCAAGGCTTCAGCCAACTCGCCGTCTTCTCCGACAACAAGCCCATGGGCGCAGTCTCCGTCTCCTCCATCAACGAAAAGATGATGCACGGCCAACTCAGTCCCCGGGACCCAGTAAACCGCATCCCCATGCAGCCTGTGAAAGTCATCAGTCCCGACACTTCCGTCCAAGAACTCTTCATTCTCTTCAAAGTGCACCCCTTCGTGCTGGTCAAGTTCGAGCACTTCTACGCGATTGCGACTCCCATGGACCTAGCCAAGTACTTGAAGGCCTTTCCTAAGCTTTAGCTAGGTAATTAGAGACGACTACAGCGGTGGTAGACGCGGAGGAGACTGGCGGCAGTCACTTCTGCGGGGCTGCGGGGCTCGGTTTCTACAACGTCCAGTCCAGAGTCCTCAGTTACCCGGGCTCCCAATTGCGTCACAATGGTTCTAAGCGTGCGGAAGCGGTCACTCGTATAGGCACCAGAGCCAAGTAGCCTGTCATAAGTCTGGAAGTGGATAGACACGTCCTCCAACACTCTACAGCGGAACTGCCGGAACTCGTAGATAGCAGTGTACTGGCAGTGGTGGGCGAGGAACTGGGCATAGGCCTGTTTGAGTGCGGCTTTTACGTACATTAGTTGGTTCCAGTCCTCCGTCCCTTGCACGTTGTCCTTAATTGAAGCCCCATACGTTGTATCGAGTAACTGGTAGTCCAGGGCTTTCGGTGCATATGCAGGTATGGCTGAAGGCGCAAAAAGCGACAATGGTATAATAAACGGATGCGAATCCGCCCACTTTTCCAGCGAAATGTCCAAAATCAGCATCAACTCCATCTCTTCATCAGTGAAGGAAAGGCATTTCCTCGACTTCCGCCCGTCCTCCAGACTCACAATGACCCGCTTTTGGAAGTACACTCTGTTGGGGTCGATAACTTCCAGCACCTTATACACCTCCTCGGCTGATGTTTCTGCATAGAGGTAGAGGTCAGCGAAGGCGGACAGTTCGGAAAGTAGGGAGTCCAGGCCTGGTCTGAGGGTCAGTTTGTAGGCGGTGGAGGAAATTTCCAGGAGATAGGCGTCGAAACGTTGGACTTGAGGGAGAAACGGGGAATTCAGCGGAATCAGCTGCACCAAGGCGAAATTCAGCGGTAATATTATCTTAAATCGCTCCGCTGGCTGCTTTTTCCCCTCAATAACCGCCGTTTTGACTGCTTTCCGCTTGATTTGCACCTTTGAGTCAGTGATTTCCGGCCTCCACTCCTCAACCACCCAGTCAGTAATAGGCACAACGGGCTGCGTTTCCCCGAGAGCCGCTGCATCCATCTCCAACAGACTCAACTGCGTCTTCACATTCATTTCCTTCACCAACTCCCTCACCCACGCATACTTCCCCCCTTCCTTCGCATGCTCCAGTATCGTCTTCAGCAGGGTGATAAAGCAGGGAGTGAGTGCGGGTGTCTGGGACACTAGTGGGAAGATGTGGGAAAAGAGCAGGGAAAGGGCGGATTTGAGGAGGACTTGGGAGGGGGGTTGTTTGTGCAGGGCGGGGAGTTGGAGGGAAAGGAAGTGGGAGAGGGAGGTCAGGTCTGCTGGAGACTGGAAGCAGGTGAGGGACTGGAACTTCTCTAAGAGATGGAAGTGTAGGAGAGGGAAAGCCTTAGTCCAGTCTCCAACTGCCGGTACCTGGTCTCTACGCTGTTTCTGTATGTAATTACTACGATGGGCAGTTCTTGCTGCAGCAAGTCCTCCACCCACGTCCGTCCCTTAGTGTCTCTCAAGAAAGCCAGCACTCTGGTCCCAGCGCCTCCAGGCAAGCCTCCCCGCTCTATCTTCGAGTTCACGGAGGACAGCGAAACCACCTTCCTCGAACTCACCTTCCTCGGCACTCAGCGGGCTATCAAGTGGAAGCGAGGGGAACTGCTAGGAGAAGGCGCCTACGCGAAGGTGTACCAATGCATGAACTTGGAAACTGGAGAGTTGATGGCGACCAAGCATTTCACAGTAACGCATATGCAGTTTAGTGAAGAGGCGAAGAAGGTGGAGAAGGAGTATGTAAGTCTGAAGCGGGAAATCCTGCTGCTGAGGGATTTGAACCATCCCAACATAGTCAAGTACATTCAAGCGGACTTGTCGCCTGGGAAAGACGCTATCGACGTAGTGATCGAGTACGTGCCAGGCGGGTCGTTGAAGCACATTCTAGCGAATTACGGGGCTTTGTCGAACGCTGTGCTGAGCAACTACCTGCGTCAGCTCCTCACAGGCCTGAGCTACCTCCACACTCACGGAGTCATTCACCGAGACCTCAAGCCTGCCAATATCCTCATTACTCCCTCTGGAGAGGTCAAAGTCACGGACTTCGGGTCCTCGAAGAGGATGGATAGTGTGGACGGCGGACTGACGAAGTCGCTGAAGGGCAGTCCGTACTGGATGGCTCCAGAGGTGGTGCTGAAGAGAGGCCACGGGGCTGCAGCAGATATCTGGTCCCTGGGCTGTGTAGTGGTGGAAATGGCCACTGGACAGCCGCCCTGGTCCAACTACAGTCACAGGTCGAAGGAGGTGATGCGGCTGATAGAGACGCAGGGAAGTAAGTGCTATTCAGAGTTACCGGATATACCTGAAGGCTGTCCCGCCCTAATGTCCTTTATTAGGGCTTGTCTGCAGCGAGACCCCAGCCTGAGACCTGCTACCGCCCAGCTCCTCACGCACCCGCTAGTCCTGGGCTTGTACGACGAGGGCAAGTTCGTCTTCGAGTCAAGGAAGTACGGAGTCTCCCTGGAAAGCACAGGCAAGACTCTCCCCACTGCTTCCCAAAAGGAAGACACCTATATAGAGACCTCTTAATATTGAAGTACTACGGCAGAGGGGTGGACCCTGCAGTTTTGGCGGACTTGGGTGCAGCTGGCAGAGGACCGAAGTCAGAGAGATGGCTGTAGGCTCCGGGGCCGGGAGTGTCTGCTTAGCCGTGTACCGCTGAAGCTGTGGGAGGCGAGTCTGCGGGAGGCCTTGGAGAAGGTCCGGCAGCGAGAGTTTTCGTACCCCTGCAGGAAATAGACCCCAGTTCGGGACAGGTAGGGCTTGGCTTCGTAGGCTCCGGGGCCTGGAGAATCCGTCTCTGCGGGCCTTAGTTCCACTTTCCGGGCAAAAGAGCCGATTTTAGGCGCTTTGGACCCTGCGTGTTTGGATATCATGTACACGCCCAGCCCGTGCAGCTCTCCACCTGGTGAATAGGCGCCTGGCCCTGGCACTGCATCACGCTTCCATGGAGAGGTTTTGACCCGTAGACTGTATTTCTGTCCGTGTTTCCCGAAGTCTGACTCAATGACGTCATAGGCAGCTGGGCCGGGCGCCGCACTCCAAGTTTTGGTGGTGTCTGCCAGGAGTCGTCGATCTGCTAACGTTTTCCACTTCATATTCTTGGACTCAAAGGAGGAGCGGAATCTATATGCGGTGGGCGGCGGATTTTCCCCTACATATCCCCCTACGAGTAGGCAGTTGAGTGAAATCAGACCTAGGCGACCTGCCAATCGAGTAAGTCTTCGAGTTGAGTGTAGACCTCACTGGCGAGTTACTTGCATCAGAGCTGAGTGCAGAGTACCTGCAAGTGGACGGACGGAAGCGGGAAGACCGAGGGAAGGAGTAGCGCTGCTTCGTAGGCGAGCAGTTCAGAGAACTCATATTTACCTAGTACTAGAAGTAGGTGATGTTCCAGTGAGTGCGTTTCTGCGGGGCAGCAGAGGCAGCGACTGGGGAGCGGTCCACGTGGTCTATGTGGAGAGATCGAAAGGAGAGGCGTAGGCGAGAGACTTCCTCTTGTAGTTCCTTCATACGCGTTTCCCGGGCTTTCCACCTGCCGTTGGTCTGCTCAACCACCAGTTTCGAGTCCAGCAGAGCCACTACACTGTGCAAATTCCGTCTTTGGCACTCCTGGAGTCCTGCAATGAGCGCACGGTACTCAGTTTCGTTGGTGGTGGTGAAGTCCTCCTGCGACTCGTAGCGGTATATGACATGGTTGGAAGCGTCTTTGAGTGTATATCCAGTCCCACATCTGGCGATTTGGCAGGCTCGGTCAGTGTACAAGTAGGTGAGTCTGCCAGGTGACTCATACAGTTCCCTGCAGTCCACCTCTCTGGTCCTTTTCACAGGGTAGCAAGGCAGGTAATGCTGGGACTGCAGGTAGGCTTCCGCCTCGATTTGAGAAGGAAAGGACCGGAACCGGGCTCCTGCGTAGTCCTGCACCAGCGCTCTGCACTCGCTCCAGGTCTGCACAATACCCACCTGTCTGCCCACCGCCACTGCATAGTATTTCCGCACGTTTGCCATTTTATATCCATTCGTTTTAGCTAGGATCTTAGACTGAGCCTCGGGTGGTAGGCAGGGAGTTGATGAGTTTGTCTGCGTGGCGGGACAGGGAGAGGGTGGAAAGTCGCCAAATGCCCTTGTGTGCGTACTTCGCTATGAACTCGCTAGTAGCCAAATAGTCACTTTTCACCTCGCCTGCACTACACAGCACGTCTCTGTCTATCTGCCTGTCTGCTCGTCTGCGGATGAGATGGACCTTGGCATTGAAGGGCTCTTCGGTCCGAAGTCCATCCATTAAGTCTTGGATATCTTCCATGCTTTGGTGTCTCTTATGAGTCTCTGTGGCAGTTTGTTCCCTCGCAGACCGTCTGGTTTGCATGCAAGTCTGTCCCAAGTCCTCACACTTCTCAAGCACTCCCTCCAACTGCGACTCCAGCGTCAAGGACAAGTCCATGCTTTTTCCCAGTTGCCGCTTCCTGGGAAACCCGAACTTGGGGTCTAGGTGCATGGGTGTGGACTTGTACCCTGCGGATTTGGTAGTTTGAGGGCGACTGGGTTGAATTTCATGCAGATGATGAGCCTTAGTAGTGGTTCTATCCGCCGATAAGTCGCTAGAAGTCAGGAAAAGACTGCGTTTGGGACTACTCTTGGAAGCAGCCGTGCTAGGTTTGGAACCCCTCACGGAGTCGAAGGAAAACGGCTTTACCTCCACAACAACGGCTTTCGACTTGCCCGGCCTCACAGGCTTCAAATACTTCCGAAACAGAGACACGTCTCCCAGTCTCTTCAGAGCCTTATCCAGCTCCGCCTGAAACTCTCTTTTGTGAATCGCCAAGTCTTTTTGTTCCTTTTCGATATTGGAAAACAGCGGCTTGGAGTTCCGTGAGGAGTTTTTGGCCTCTCGCCGACTCACGTACTTGGCAATAATCGCGAGGATTTCCTTTTTCGACCTGGCCTGACCACTGCCCTGTTTTGCTTCCATGCCAAGTCACTACCGAGAAAGAGGGATTAGGGGCTGTAGCGGACTCGCTTGGCTTGTGGTCTTCTCGTCTTTTCCTCGGGGAAATACCACCGCGCCCACCAAAGGAGACCTATAAGGAAGCCTGCAGTAAGCAGCCAAAAGGACAGACTGGAGGTAGAGACCTGAGGAGGACGGTAGCCCCCGCAGAAGTGGTCGGAGCAGGTGTCTACGCAGTCCTGCGCAGTGCAGGAGTCTTGGCAGTTGCGGTAGCAGGCTTCCTCTTGCGAAGGCTCAGCTTCTGTTCTTTCCTCACACAGAGTCTCCTCCTTAGCGGAAACCCGCTGTAAAGGCTCAGCTACAGTGACTTCTGCTAAGGACGGCACTACCAGTAGTTCAGCCTGCATCTGCCCAGTTCCCAACTCGCCTGTTGTCAACTGACACTCGCATCCTACCAAGCACTGATGCAGAGTCCAGCCCTGACTGAGGCTGAAACAAGTCAATTTACAGTCCTGGTGACAGCCTGGCTGGACTAGGAAGTTGGTGCCATCCTCTGTGCGGAAGTAATTGAGTGGTCGGGACAGCAGGGCATCGGAGCACTCACAAGTCCGCTTGCAGTGGGCAGCAGGGAGGTGCCGGGCACAGAGTGAATAGCACTTGAGACAGCCAGCTGTCCAGCCCACCAGCAGGACGTAGACCAAAGTCCACGGCTTCATTATTCTAGCACTCAGAGAACTGCCTGGACACAGGCTGCAGCCTGCTAAGGACTTCTGACTTTCCTTAGAATTAGGTCCAAGGTCTGGGCCAGGGCTTCTACGTACCCTGAAGGCAGCCGAGTCACGTCTTCAGCCGTCATCTCTGAGGCGATTTCCTGAGCCTTCCGAAGGCTCTCAATTTTCAGCACGTCATTCAGCCTGCGCTTCAGGACGGCCGTCGTTCCTGACGTATTGAGTTCGTTCCGGGACCTGAGGAGGCCAGTGGAGAGGTAGCTGGAGTAGGAGGAAGGACTGGAAGTGCGGCGAGGACTACTGAGTGTTTGGTAGAATAGGGCAGGGTTGGAGCGGTATTTCTGCAGTGGGGATTGGGTGCGGCCTGAGGCCAGGGAACTACGAGGCACAGCAGACCGGAGAGTGCTTAGGGAGGGAGGTGGGGAGGGCATTTGGTTCCTGAACTGAGTTCGGTATTGCTGCCAGGTCTGGGGGCCTTTGGAGGGGACGGCCCTGGCTCTCAAGTCCTCCAGGCGGTACCTGGAGATCTCAGTGCTAGGACGCAAGGCCATCCTTGAAATATGGACTGATAGGCTGCAGACCTCCCTATAGCCTCTATGAGAATATACAGCCAGCAGTGAGTTCCCTCCAGGGAGCTTTCCCCACCTATCCAGTCACTTTCCCCTGCAAAGTCTCTACTCTGACTACACAACCAATGCTTAAGCCTGAAGCAGTAAGGCCTTTAGTTCTACATACTGTAATTAGGCAGTAGTGAGTTCCTCACATACAGTTGCACTTTGCAGAGCAACACCCAGTTTCCGTCTGATGAGTCCGTCCATCAGACTCCGTACTCTGCACAAACCGCCTCACTGGTCCTCTTCCCAGCCTCAAAGTGCACTCCGGGCAGAGCACAAATCTGATTTGGTCCAAAGGGACCACACAGTTTAGTCGGTATTTCCTGGAAATTCGCTCCATTGTGAGGGTGCGGAGTTGCATATCCATTTCCTCGATTTCTCTGCACAAGTTGTCCATACTGCGCTGTTTTTGGACTAATTCTGCCTTTTTGATGTCCACTGCAAGGCGCTTGGTAGTGACTTCAGCCTGCAGAATTGCCACTTGTTTGGGTGTTAAGGGGCAAAGCAGGATGGAAATGCTGTCACGGAGAAATTGACACTGCGTCTTGACGTCATCCTCTACACTTTTCTTGAGAACTCGGCGAAAGCAAGCCCTGCATAGCGTTTCATGTGCTTTGGAGTGGTGAAGATCTTGCAGTTCCCATAGTTCCCCACAGTTCTGGCAGACTAGCCTTTGCTGCTCCATCTAATATCACCTCGGTGGTGCCTTGCCCGGCCTCAAGCCAGAGGCCAGACAATATGTCCGCGCCAGACACTCCTAGACATGCCTACGACCTCTCCACCCACAAGCTTCGGAAGCTCCTAGACGCCCAGGCGCACTCGCAAGTCCTGGCCTTCCCTGATGCCTTTCTCGGCGATTCGCCCTGTGGACTGCTGGCGCAGTACATCCAGGAGAATCCGTATGTTACGAGTTTGGATTTGAAGGGGAATAACTTGACGACCACGGGAATTCAGGCGTTGGTAGGGGTGTTTCGACCGCCGTGCAGGCTGGAAACAGCCAATTTGGAGTGGAATAGTATAGGACTCGGAGGAGGGAAGGGACTGGAAGTGCTAGCCAGCGTCCTATCAGATAACGACTCCCTCCAAAACCTCGACCTGCGGAACAACAAAATCGGCCCTGAAGGCGCCTCCGCCGTCTCAGCCATCCTCAAGTCCAACTCCACCCTGCAAGTGCTGGACCTGCGCTGGAACGAAATCGGCCCTGCAGGGGGCCGCAGTCTCCTCGCAGCCCTCCAGTCCAACAAGTCTCTCAAGTCCTTGGAACTCGCTGGCAACAAAATCCCTGACGACGTCTTGCAGCGAATTGAAGGTCTCATATCAGAAAACCGCCAGAATCGGCCTCAGACTGCTGAGCCTCAATATCGGATGAGCGCTGCAGCAGACGAAGAAAGGCTAAATCAAAGCCTGTCTATGGGCAGAAGCGAGCCTCGGCCCTCTGAGGCTGACACCCTGGTCGAGCAGGAGCGCAAGCGCTTCCGAGAAATGCGTTCCGAACTCGTCAAAGAGCTTGAGCAGGAAAAGGCCCTTCGCACCCACATCGAAGCTTCTCTAGTGGCTTTGAAGGAAGAAACTATGAGGCGAGAAGCGAAAGACAGCAAAATTACGGAGCAGTTGGAAATGCGACTCAGCGAAGCCAACCATGAAAAGGCGGAAATGGCTTCAGAGTTGACCAAAACTCGAGACTTTTTGGAGAAAACCAACGAAAGTCACCAAGAGCGACTCAAAGCCTTCGACTATAAATTTGCACAGTTGATGCGGACCAATGCGCAGAGTGAGGAAAGTCTCAGAAGCGAAATGGAGAAGCAGCGGCTGGAGCATAGTCTGGAGAAGGAGCAGATGCAGAAGGAGTGGGAGCGCAGAGCCACTTTCAGCGAGGAGCAATTCGCAAAGGTGAAAGCCTCGAGAGACGAATTGGACGATATCGTCAAAACGTTGAAATCTCAACTCATCTCAGTGAAGGCAGATCACGAAACTGCCTTAAAGCTGACGGAAGACCGAGTGAGGGACGAAACTGAGAAAAGACTGCTGCAGCAACTAAAGTTGCAGGAGCAGAAAATGGGCGTCATGGACGAAAACCGGGAAATGCTGCAAGCCCGCATTGAGGCCTTGCAGCAAGAAGTCACGAAAAGCGATAGAAAACACCAAGAAACAATGATGGACCTGGAGCAAGAACTGGTGCATGAGCGGGAAGACAAGGGCGAAATGGCCCTGCAAGTTAGAGATCTACAGGGCAAAATGGACCAAATGCAGGCGGAACTAACTCTCCGCGGCAGCCAAATAGAAACCCTCAACGCCCAAATGAGTGAAAAAGAGGCGGAATTAGCCCACGTCACCCAGCTCCAAGAAGACCAACGGACTCAACAGGCCCAGGAAGCAGCGGCCGCTAGTCACAGCTACCAAGCCTCGCTACTCCAGCTGACTGCCAGGATTGGAGAGCTGGAGAGACAGCTGAAGAATGCGCAGGGGGAAGTGGTGCGTGTGAAGCAGGAGCATGACCGACTGGGGGAGGCTATTAAGAGGAGTCTGGGGGCGCTAGTGGATGCGAAGGTGGCGGAGCATGTCAAGAGATTGACGTCGGCGCTACAGCATTAAGCAGGTAGGAAGGGCAGTTAGCAATGTGGCAATGGGGATTTACCTAGCCTGTAGCAAATTGTTAACTTTACGGATTGATGGACTGTAATGCTATCAATGACTTAGTCCCTTTTTACCCTATATCTGTATTCGCTCACAGAAGCCTAGTGATAAATGCACTTGCGAACACTGAACAGCAGAATAGCTGCTAGGATGAGTGGGTGCTGCAGCGGCACCCAAAGGAGCAGCGCCAGCCACAGTCCTTCATACATATCCTCAATCAACAGGTTCACCACCCGCTCTTGATAGAACCACAGCTGGCTATGCACCCACACTAACAGCCACACGCCTACCGCGGACAGGATTAGCTGCACTGCGAGACTGGCTCCGAACCACATGGAACACATCTGCAGCCAGAGGATCCAGAGGGACAGCTCCATCACTGGGATGTACCACATTTGGCCGCCGCTCCCTTCCCTCCAGAACCCACCTGACAGGGAGTTCGCAGGCTCAACCCAGTCCTTGTAGTCGGTCCAGTTCACAGCGGGGAGGATTCCGCTGAGCAGGAGCCACTGCACTGCCAGGGACAGGGGAATCACGCAGGACCAGAAAGACTCAGGCACTGTCCACTTGCAGAACACCCAGCAAATGGTGAGCTGAATATCCGCACTTTGCAGCGTGGTAAAGACCACATTCCCTGCGAAGGAGTACGCCAGGGGACACACAAGAAAGTTGATGGCCAGGAACTCAGCCACCAGCAGGCAATTCCACAGTTCCATATAGCCGGGCATAGCCACTGCAAAGAGCTGGTCTATGAGCCACAGGTTGATCCGGACTAGTGGGAAGCAAAGGTCTACGACCCAGGGACTTGCTTCCTTGTAGTCGTGGTTGAAGAGGACGAATAGTACTGCGTAGAAGCGCACCCGGAACCAAAAGGCGCGGAGAAGCTGCAGACTGACGGCCGGGCTGGAGGTGAGTGCAGGGTAGAAGTAGACACAGGCACTGAGCAGGACTGAGAGACTGCACAGCCAGATAGACCCCTCTTCTTCCATATATTACCTCACTGCTGGGCTCCTAGTGAAGTCGGATGTAGGCTGGGTGGATGAGGTTTAAATTGGGAATTATATACTAGGAAAGAGCTCAAAAGCAAGGATTTGCGTCATTTTGCGGATTGGAAGATAGCAATATTCTATGTGAGTCAGAGGTCCTTAAAACTAGGGAAATAGCTAAAAACCAGTCTCCACTTTCCCTGAAATTTGCCTTTAATTCAGTCTAAACAACTGATGTTCGGTCCCAGTTTCCATAAAAGACTTAACTACTTCCCCTTCTTGCCCTTGCGAGGCGGCGGCGCTAGTGCCGGGTTAATGTCTGCTTCCTGTCCGGTCTTATTGAACCTCACTATCCGATCTGCATACTTCTCCTCAATATAAAGATGCACCCTTGTATATGTCGGCCAGACCATCCGATACCCTAGGAAAGCCGGTAATAGGAATAAGGCTGACCGAACACCTATTCGCGTCCATAGCGGTTGGTAGTAAATCCACTCCTTCGTCCACTTCCCCAGGAATCTATTGGCAATTAAAGGTGGGATTAAGGCCAATCCGACTCCCTTTCTTAGCAGGCCGTTGGTCCGGTCTAAGAGGTCCTGGTCGTTGGACTCCAGCATTTCTTGGTTCATAGCTACGAAGCCGGAGACCATGTCGGATCTGCCCTGCAGGGCATCTCTAGCGTCCTTTTCCGCCCCTCCACTCTTCACAAACTCCGCTATGCGAATCGCATCCCTCCGCAGGATCTCCTCTTCAGTCGGCAAGTCCTTCAGCAAGTCTTCCAGCCGCTTCCTCTTCCGCTCCTTATCCATTACGAGAAGCAAGGGTAATATGGAAGGGTCAGTGGAGGACTACGTGCAGTCCCTCGCCGAAAGCTGCATAGCCCAAGCAGTCTGGAACGCTGATTTCCACGTAGCCCTGAGAGTGGTATACGGGGAGGGAATCCAGGTGAAGGTGGATATCGGGCCTGTAGCGGTCCAACAGTCCCAGTCAAAGCGAAAGCGAGGCTCCAAGGAATACCGAGAAATGCTGCAGTTGAAAGAGGAGGAAATCAACAGACTGCGGGAAGAACTGCGAAAGGCACAGAGTCCGGGGCAGCTTTCCAGAGTCTCCACACCCAGTAGTGACAAGACCTATCGAGTCAACTTCTCTCGACAGCCCAGTCCTTTGGATCAGTCCTCAGGCCCGAGGACTATTTTCTCCAGGAAAAGCTCGTGGGAGCGCACGACTCAAACGGAGAACCGGCAGCCCCGGCATGTCAACACGCCCAGCTTGGTGGATGCCAATGTACAAGTAGAGGAAGTAAAGCCGATAAAAACCAAGAAAGTACTCAAAATTGAGGATGATAGCTCGGGAGATGAGGGGAAAGAGACCAGTGGGGAGCAGTCGCTGCCGCCTTCTGGCGAAGTCACGGAAACGGAGTTCGCTGTAACTGGACAATTTCAAAAGGTCGAAATGTGCACGCAAACGGATATGCTGGAAGAGCCGAAGCAGACTATAGTGGAAATCGACCTGTCGGAGTCCAGTAGTCCCCAGACAAAGGAGACTGCGTCCCAAGCAGAACAGACCAATGTAGTGGTCAACATCTCCGTCTCAGCAGCTCCTCCCCTGCTCAACAAACTCCGCAGACTGGAAAAGGCTAAACTACCCAAGCGAAAACGTCCTTCTCCGCCCCATGAAAAAAAGCCCCAACACCCTTCTCCGCCCCATGAAAAAAAAACCCAACGCCCTTCTCCACCCCATGAAAAGCCCCCGCCAGTGCCCCGTCCTCATAGCGAAGCTCCTAGAAGCCGTCCCCGTCCTCTCCTATCTCGACCTCTGCATACTGCTAAACTCAGTGTTTGCTCCAAATCTAGTAAAGGAGACTCAGAGCCTCAGCATCGCTCTCTTCGGTCTACGATGCCGTCCTCCAGTGAGCCGGAGGATCCGGCAGTCAGGCAGAACTTGATGAAGTACTTGAAGACGCATCAGTTTCAGACTGTTCGTCCGGCGACAGTTCAGAATGTTAGAAGACAGTCGATTACTCGAGCAAGGAAACTGAAGCCAGCACCCAGGCCTGCCACTCCCCTCTCAGAACTGCTCTACTCCGGACTCTACAGTGACCAAGACTCTTGGAAAAACGTAGTGCAAGTCCTCCGTGACAACCCAACTCTCCTCAGCAAGTTCATCACTCCTCCAGTCCCTGACGAGTCTCTGCCGTCAATTCAAAGTCCGCAGCCAGCGGAGCGGAGTGCATCTGCACGTCTTGCGCTTATGTCGAGGACTGGACGCAGGTACAGAGCAATGGAGGGCACACCAGCCTCGGATACTACTTCGCCTAGGCCGCAAACACGTGAAAACAGGCTCATTCCGACCCCTAGTCCTGCACTTCGAGCGTCTTCCAGAGGCCGGGAAAAGCCTGGAAAGGACTGGAGTCTTTCTCCGCTGGATGAAGAAGTAGGCAATGGCCATTACAACTTCAATTGGCAGAAAGACTCCGGCCTCTTAATGAAGTCAGAAGTCGCAACGACTGTCAAGCTGCTTGAAAGTTGCAAAGAATTGCAGCAGTTGCCAGAAATTCACCATAGAGCTATTCGTACTGTGCGCAAATTGCAGGCAGATTTGATGCTTGTGGAGCCAGTCAGTCACGGTTTCGCCACTGTAACAGTACCCGGAGTACTCGCCGTCCTGCAAGAATGTTTGCGGCTGCTGAAGATGCGGCAAGTGACCATAAGTGTGCTTCATTACCTGCACCAGCGGGAAGAAGCACTGCTAAACGTGCTTTCTGACAGTGCAGAAGGAGGGGAAGCAGTGGTGCAGCAGCTCTCTCGCCTGCTCGGTCAAGCCCTCTCCACCTGGCGCCAAAGCTTCCCTGCAAGCAGTGAGTTCCTCTACCTGGGCAGAGACTACTTGGAAGAGGACTACTTGGATGGACGGATTCAAGCAGAGGACCTGCGACATTAGATGTTAGTAAATGTGGCGGAGGTGTCTCAGGAGACTGTCCACCCTGCCGCCGAGGGAGCAGATTGCTTGTGATGTGTGCATTGTGGGAGCGGGGCCGGCGGGACTGGCAGCTGCTATACGACTCAAGCAGATAGACGCCAATATCGACGTGGCCGTGGTGGAAAAGGCAACCGAAGTCGGCGCTCACATTCTTTCCGGGAACGTCTTCGAGCCCAGAGCTCTCAACGAACTCCTGCCGAACTGGAAAAGAATGGACTCCCCTATCCGTCAGCCAGTCACCAAGGACGTATTCCTGCTCCTAACCCAGGACTCCTATGTCCTCATGCCTTCCTTCCTCATGCCGCCTATGCTGTCCAACCTTAACAACTACATCATCAGTCTCAGTGACTTGTGTCGATGGCTGGGTAAGCATGCAGAGGAACTAGGAGTCAACATCTACTCTGCATCCGCAGCCAGTGAAGCTTTATTCGACCCTGAGAATGGACATGTCGTAGGAGTCGCTACAAGGGACTTCGGCCTGAATAAGTCAGGACAGCCGGGTGAAAACTTCCAACGCGGGGTGGAAATCAGAGCCAAGCAAACACTAATTGCCGAAGGCTGTCGCGGCTCTTTAAGCCAGGCACTACAAACTCACTTCAACTTGCGAGACTTCAATGACGGAGAGCGGACTGTGGCTCCACCCAACTACGGCATTGGCTTGAAGGAAGTGTGGCAAGTGCCGGACCAGAACATCGACCCTGGACTCGTCCAGCACAGTGTCCACTGGCCGCTGGGACATAAAAACACTGGAGGAACCTTCATGTACCACGAAACACCCAACAGAGTCCACATCGGCATGGTCGTGGGGCTGGATTATAAGAACCCCTACCTCAGTCCTTACCACGAGTTCCAACGGATGAAGCTGCACCCTGTGTTCAGGTCTCGGCTAGAGGGCGGGGAGTGCATATCTTACGGTGCCAGAGCACTCAACGAAAGTGGGTTTTACAGTGTGCCGAAGTTGGTCTTTCCCGGAGGAGCACTGATCGGCTGCTCTGCAGGCTTCATGAACACTGCCAAAATCAAGGGCACGCATACTGCTATGAAGACGGGGATGCTGGCTGCCGAGGCAGTGGCAGACGCACTGCAGCGAGGACAGGCTGAGGGCAAGGAAGTCTGGAAGTACTATGAAATGTATCGGAGTTCCTGGGTGTGGGAGGAGTTGAAGGCTGTGCGACACTTCCGCAACGGCTTCCATAGGAACATTTGGTGGGGACAGGCATACGGCGCAGTCAGTCTTATGTTGAAAGGCAACCATCCAGTCCTAAAGCAGCACTATACCAGCGACTCTGAGAGCACTGGACTTGCAGTGGACTACAAGCCCATTGACTATCCCAAGCCGGATGGGAAACTGACCTTCGATCTCCTCACTAACCTTTCTCGTAGCGGCACTAACCACACTCATACTCAGCCTAGTCATCTCCGCATCAAGGACGAACTCGCCTTCAAGCCCGAATACTCCTTTTCCCAGCACGCAGGTCCCGAGCAGCGCTTCTGTCCTGCAGGCGTGTACGAGTTCGTGGACGGAAAGTTAGTGATAAATGCACAGAACTGCGTGCACTGCAAGACATGCGACATCAAGACTCCTAGCGAGTACATCCGCTGGACTGTGCCAGAGGGCGGGGGCGGGCCTTTCTAGTAAGTTCCACACAGCTCGGGGATGTGAGCGGCTAACTATAATGGCGCTTAGGAGGGTAGTGGTAGGCTGGTAGACTTAAAGGCACTATGCAGACCCGCAGATTTATGCTTTGTATGGGAAGTTGGATGTATGTTTATAGGAAAATCGAGAAATTCTCAGTTTGAGGATTTGCTGATTTACGATTCGGCGGATTGCAAAGGATCGAATCCTGCCAAAGGCGATATAGGTTCTCCGAGCCAAGAGTCATTTGAGTGGTTTTCCCACCCAAACTAGTACCAAGCGGACTCATTCCACCTTTTCTATAAGTACTTCTGCGTGTATAGACCTTTAGGCGGTAAAATGGAAGAAGAGTTGGAACTGAGTGTCTCTGCAACTGTGGAGGCCTTGAAGGAACTGCCCCTCCGACTGGAGCAGGACGTGTCTGAAGTGGCGAACAACTACTCCCTGTTAGAAAGTCAATACAAGGCCAAGGCCGCCGCCTTCTCAAATGAGCTGAACCAGCTAGATACCCGCCTAGTGGAAGTCCGCAAGTCCCTGCAGTCCGAGCGAGAAAAGAGCCTTCGTCTCCAAGGCGAGTTCGAAAAGGTCAAAAGTGCCAAAAAGCAGCAAGAAGCCGCCCTCGAAGAGCACTACGCAGACATTCGCTCTCGCATTCAAGCCATTTCCCTAGGAGACTTCGAGGCGTTGGAGCGGCGTAGTGCGCAGATGCGAGACGAGGTGGATTTCCTGGGCAGCAAGCTGAGTCTCTACTGCAGCTGCAGTCGAATTCGCTGGGATTATGAGTCGCAGCAGAGTGTGAGTGGACAGGTTTTGACCAAGACAGGGGCCAAGGCCTTCGCTTTCCCGCTGCCGCAGGGGCAGAGTAGTCCTTCTTTCAGCCAGGTGAACCAGCTGTGGGAGCTACTGGACTAGGTAGTAATGGGACTGTTAGGGTAAGGCGTAGTTGGACTAAGGGTGTATATAAGTGTAGGACTTGGCTTGCTCTAGTATCCAATTTGTGACAAATGTATTGATGAACTGGCGATTTATCAACTATATACAGTTGATAAATCACTTCTAAGCCAAAAGTCAGCTAAACTAAAGCCTTTATAGTGGTAATTTCCACTTCTCCCTCTAATCCTCCCTAATTCCCTCCTCTTCCAGCTTTTCCCCACCCCCTTCTCACCCACTCCGTCTATAAAACGAATAACATATGGACAGGCCAATAGTCTCAGCACTACTTCTACTGGCACTTTCCACAGCCTCTCAGGCCCTCGCAGTCCCCCGCTCCCAGGCTTCCCGCCAGTTGCGTCCAGCCCTGCTGCAGACTCACTCCAGTCTTAAACAAGCGCAAAATGGACCTTCTCTCTTCTATATCAGGGACAGAGACGAGGTTGAGGAAGTGGCGGTGGACTATGGAGACACCTTGGACTACGCTAGGTCGACAATGGTAATTCCGCCCAGTAATGACCAAAGGTCGACTAGTGCCTTTATGACTGGTGATGTGTTCGATAATGACTTTTCGGACGAGTCGAAGTTGCGAATTGGCACATTTCAAGCATCTTTGTCTCCACTTCGGCAGTATGATAGTGACGAAGTAGTGGTAGCGCCTCAGGAACCGCCGGATACAGATGAAGACCCACTAGTTGTTTCTGCTTCAGTGGAGGTGATGGAAGGGGATATGGACGATGGTCGGTGGAACCCTGTATCGGATATGAGAGTGACGGCGAGAAGGAAGAGTGAGGAGTCGCTGGACTGGGGGGAGTATATCACAGTGGATGACTCCGATGAATGGACCGCAGACGAAGTCGACACTCAAGTATACATCGACGATGGTCCCGAAATCCCTATCCCCGCCCAGAAAATCACCACCGCGGAAATGATATTAGACCTAGACGAGGAGGAAATCAACACCGCGGGTGTTAGGTACGTCCAAAGCGACCTTAACGGAGTGCCTCTATACTACTCCACGGACTCTCAAAGTGACATGGAAGGGGATTTATATGATAATCAGAGGTCGGATCAACGGCCTTTGATGGTAACTTCCCAGTTTTCAGGGAATCCGTTAGTCTGGGCGGAGGAAATAGCTGCCCCTACGCAGCCCTCTGTACCTGTGCCTGTAGTCCTGGAGCCGCAGGAAGAGGATGTCGATGAAATTGAGACAATTCCGGCGATTGTGGCACAAATGGAAGATGTGGACGACCTTGGGGATATTGATACTGTGTTTGAGCCGAAAGATATAGAAATCCGTGACGAAGACAATGGCGGAGACCTAGACGAACTCCTATCCTTCGACGAATCTGCCTATATGGTAGGCGACTTATACAACAATAGACGCACAGATGAGTCCAAACTGACAATATTGGGAAATACCGCGGAAATGGCTTGGCCACAGGACCAAGACGATATAGAAATCCCAGTTGAGTTGATTTCTGAGCCTGAAAATAGAGTAGTTCAAGAAGAAAGTAGGGAAAATGTGGGGAATTTGTATGTAACTGAAGAGGGAATAATTGAGGATGTAGACGAGGTTATAATCCCAGAGGTACTAGTCGTGCCTACAGTGGTTCCCGACACTGACGAACTGGACTATGCTTCTCCCATGAACTACATGAGTGGGGATTTATATGACAACCTCAGGACTGATACGTCCTTACTAAGGGTAAATGAGCTCAATGGACAGTCCCTCCCCTGGGCTTTAGTAGATAACGACGATGAAAATGTGATTCAAGTAGATGCAAATCGCTCAATAATCGACTCAGACGAGACCTTCTCAGCTATATATCCAGTCGAATATCCACTCCGATTTGACCAAGATGAAGTCCCTGCATCTACTCAAACTACCACCTTTCTCCTATCAGGCAATAGAGAAATGACAGGGGATATTGACGAAGTGCCGGGCTTTTACAGCAGTGACTCTGCTGACTATGTGACTGGGGACCTGTTCAATAACGGTAGAAGTGATGCTTCCCGGCTAGCGCTGGTCCTGCAGGGAGGCGGAGCGGCTCAATGGCCTGGAGACCGGGATGAGACTTCGAACCCAGGGTTTCTGCCATGAAGACTTCATAATAAATAGCTACTTCTGCCTGAGGTAGGGCGCCGCCATTGCCTCAGCTGCAGTCCAGCGCTGGTCCTGGTCGTACTCCAGACACCGTCTTATGAAGTCTTTGCCTTCCGCGGACACTGTAGGCTTCGCAGGGAAGCTCACTTGGGTCGCCTTCACTATCACCTGCTCGCGGAGCACTTTCTCCTGCGGCATGTTGTTCCCGAAAGGCTTCTGGCCGTATAGCATTTCGTAGAGAATCACCCCCGCACTCCACACATCCACCTTCCCACTGATCTTCGGCGGGCGGCTCCCCGTCTCAAAGCACTCCGGCGGCTGATACCAGTAAGTCCCCACTCCCTGCGAGGTCAGTTCCATGTTGGTCTTCGAGGCTTCCATCACCTTGGAAAGTCCGAAATCAGTGACTTTCACCTCACCTCCGTTGAGCAGGATGTTGTGCGGCTTGAGGTCGTAGTGGATCACTCGCTCGCTCTGGTCGTCCAGATACTTGAGAGCTTGGAAGAGCTGCAGGGTGATGAGTCTCGCTTCTTTCTCACTTAGCGTTTTCGCCCTCTTCAGATACATATGCAAGTCCTCCCCCGGGCAGTACTCCAACACTGTACAGAAGCAGCTGCTATCGACCTCCAACGTATCGTAGTGCTTGACAATCCGCGGGTGGTTCAGTTCCTTGTGAATTAAGTTCTCACGCAGCGCGTGCTTTATATAGCTGGCCTTCAGCTCTTCACTCCAAGCCGGGTCCAACTTGTGAAACTTTATCGCCAGTTCTCGATGTTCCTCAAGGTCGTAGGCGCGGTACACCTCTGAAAAGCCGCCTTTGCCGAGCAGGGCTAGCAATAAATAGCGACTGTGCAGCACAGGCCAGGGCTCGTGGGTGGGTGCGGCTTTGCTGTATACGGCCGAGTCTTCGTCTGCCATTCTGCGAGACTCTTGGATGTAGATGTTCTTTTCGACCTCCACACGTTCGAGTTTGGTGCGCAAGTCTGCCTCCTCACGCTGCAAAAGAGCCAGACGTAGGGCAAGAACTGAAAGAGCCTCTTCGTCCTCCGCCTTTTTGAGCTGTTTGCGCTGTTTGTCCAGCGTTTCTCTTTGGCGCTGGACCTGGTTGAGTCGCTCTTTCAGGTCGACGATGTCCCTTCCGTCTTCCCAGAACTCCTGAGGCAGGGAGCCGGTCCGCTGCACTGTGACTTTCCCCAGGCGTAATGAGTCCATATGCAGTTGGGCCTTGAGCTCCATTCGCCTTTTCTCCTCCAACGCCCGTAGAGTGCGCACCAGTGCAGTTCTCCCCTTTTTCCCCATCACCTCCACGTGCTCCAACTGCCCTTTCAACCCTCGCTTCTCATCCTGCAATGCACAAATCTCCTGCTGCAGCATGACCACATCTCTATCCTTCGCCAGCAGTTCCCTGTCTTTCTGAGCCACCGTGAGTTCGCCTTCCTGCAGAGTCCGCTGCATGTTGACAATCTTTTGTGACAGCGCGGCAATCATGCCTGTGCGCATCAAGTCAGAGGAGGAGAAGCTTTGCATCAAGTCTCGTAGAGGGGAGTCGCGACTGGAGCAGGAACTGCTGTCGCACCGGTCACAGGCAGTGCGCACAGGACTCAGGACGACTGCGGATCCCTCGCTGATCCTTCGCTTCAGGAGTTGATCTGGTTCGTCTATGTCTTCGGAGTCATTGCCTCGAAGCCGCTTGCGGGTAGAGGTGGGAAGCAGGGCGGCAGTCTCGGCAGATCTGGGGGAAGTGGAGGTCTGAGGGTCTCGGCTGGGGGAGGTACGGACCCGAGGGGTCTTGGCGGGTAGGGCCTCAGGGTCACCTACGAGGGCCAATGGATGGCTATCGGCGCTTTGGACGACGGAGTCCGGCCCGAAGGAGTCAGCCCGAGGCTGCAGCTTCTTGCTAGGAGTCGTGAGTCGCGCCTCCAGGTTGATAAGTCTATTTTGAATGCCCGACAGACAGGCACCAAGAACCCCTTCCCGCTGCGTCAGCGAAGCAGGCACATCTGCGCGTTCCAGCATTCCCAGCTATATATTACCAAGCCCAGGCCAAGAGACCGATTTCCCTCTTGATTTGCAGATACGCGCCATTTCAGCCTTAGTGACAACTGGCATGGAGGCGGAAGCAAGGCACTCACTGGGCTCGCGGCAAGTAGGATCCATCTTGCGATCCAGCAGGTTAGCTCTGTATATGGAAATAAAGAAGCGAGAAGAACGGACATATTGGTTGGGACTGGGAGGAGACTGGGGACTGGGGACATGTTGGAGAGGCACTGGAGGGGCTGCACCATCTTAGAAGGGGAAAGACGCGTTAGACACTTTAGTTTGGAGTGGAAGGGGGAATTACTGTGTCGGGGAAGGCTTTTTCTAGGACTAGAAATACCGTTAGGAGAACTCTCGGGGACTAGGACTGGACGCGTAAGGCAGGAAATGGAGCTGATGAAGGGTGTTTAGTAGTGAGTTTGGCAAATGTTGTGCTGGAAAAGATGCTAACTGTGCGAACAGTCATTTATGCTGCTTCAATGACATCTCATGCGGTTTCCCCATTTCCCCTATTTGCCTTTTATAGCCACCCAATACCTCCATATCGCCTAAAGCCTTCAAAATGTGCTTTAATCAAACAGTCACTCAGCATTTGCCCAATTTCGCATATAGAGCAAGGGTGCTTACTGAGTCTGAGACCTTACAATTTGCCTTTTGAGGAGTAATTGCTCAGAGGAGATATTGACGAAGTGAAGTATTGCCAAAAGAAGCACATCAGTCGGCACTATAAGTGCATTGCCCCGGATTCCTGCTCGAAATAGTGGAAAGGCCCATAACTTCTCAGTTCTCTTCAACCGTTTCAGTCCTTTTCCCACACCAATGATTGCTTCCCCACCTTTCCCAACCCTACCACCCTTGGTCTCCGCCCTATTTCCCCAAGTAAAACTGCCAAGCCAGTTTCCTCCCTGCATTCCTACCTCCGACCCTAGATCTGGGCTAGCCAAGTTACTAGCTCTCGTCCTGGCCGACTTGCAGCTCTAACTCCGATATGCGTCTCTGCAGCGCCAGTAACTGCTGCTGCAAGGCCGTCTTTTCCCCCTTCAGCTGGTTGATTTGCTGCTGAAGTCGGTTGTTTTCCGCCTTTTGGTGGGCGAAATGCCGCTTCATTTCCTCCTCCACCCTGTAAATTTCGTTCATCAGGGATTTCCGCACGTCCTGAGTCTTCATATTGAGGACGTTCTCGAGCGTGTCCTTCTCTGAACGCAGGATTTGCACTTCTTTCTTGTGGAAGTTCATTTCTTCCGTCAAAGCTCTGATCATTTCTTCGAGACTGAGCAGTTTGCCCTTGAGAGAGGCAGACCCTGCGGCGTCGCCCTTGGCTGTGGCGCCGAAAGCGGACTGGGAAGTGCGGGCGAAGTCTGCTTGCGAGGCAGTCCGGGCTCCATCAGTAGCGCTTCTCATTGCTCTGATATCAATGGAAAGGAGCGCCATTGCCCGCAGCACTGGCCTAGCTGCTGCACTAGTAGCTTTACTAGCTCTGCTAGGACTGCTCGTGCTTAGTGAGAAAAGTCCGAGTGTGGACGCGGAGGACACTTGGCAGTATGCCTATTCCGTACCGTCTATTTAGCTGGAAGGCCGGTCTTCCTTGTCTTCGAAAGCTCTGAGAACCCCGAACTGCACGGCCTTTGCCTGCACTTGGCGCTCCTACGTCACCCACTCTCGCTTTTCTCAAAGTCTTTCTCCCTTTGATATATATGAAGACGAGACCTTCAAACTCCGCCAAAGAGAGTGGCCACTCTACTGCCGTCCTGACAACTTCGGCTACTCCGTGGAAGAGGGAGAAGACGTGTTCCCCACTCGCCACTACCCTACTTGTCTCAGCAAGTTCCCTAGGTACGAATCCGCACTCTTCTTTCAAGACAACTGGCTGGTGATGAACTGTTCCGGCCGATTTCAGGGGAAATATGTATTGGGAGACAGTTCTTTTAATGGGACGATACTGCTGCCTGCGTCTTTCCGGACAGAGGCGAAGCTGTACACTGGGCCTGTGAAGGTGCAGCTGGAGGAGTGGGCGCTGGGGACGTGCGAGGAAAGTAATGAGAACTTGTATGAGCAGGTGGCGATTCGCTTGCAGCCGAACAAAGCCACCATATTCAAGCAAAATCTAAAGCACAGCATTGTATCGAAAGAAGCGGAAAGGAAGTTTAAAGCCCCTCCTCAGGCTAAAACCATCGTATTCCTTCTTACCGTCGACTCAGCCTCCAGACGTCACTTCTATCGGAAACTCCCCAAAACAGTGGAGTTCCTCAAGTCTCTAAACGGGCAGAAGTACCATATCGCGGATTTCCTGATCCACAACGTCATAGGCGACAACTCCGCCCGCAACCAAGTACCAGTCCTTTCCGGCTCCGCTCGCATCACTCCCACCTCCATCAAAGAACTCGAAGGCACCCAAGAAGCCTTTTTCCACGGAGATTCAATCGGCCCCCGCTCCTTACTAAAGTACGCTAACGACCGCGGGTTTGTGACTATGCTGTCCTTCGAGTTCTGCCACCAGTACTTTGCGAGCTACATTGGAGACAGGCCGGAGGCGCATCATGTGATGGCGAATTTCTGGTGCGGAGCGAAGAAATACGCAGGCTTCAACTTTGAGAAGTCGGTGTTAGGCCAGAGATGTGTGGGTCCGCATATGTCGCATCATTGGATGTTGGAGTACATTAAGCAGTTTACGGAGGCTTATAAGGGCCTAAATCAGTTCATTTACACGCATTTGACCACTGGACATGAAGCTTCGGGGACTCAGATTCAGACGCTAGATGAGGACTTGACGGAGTTTTTGCAGGGATATGTGACCTTTGCAGAGAAAGAAGGCTACGAAGTCGCAATTCTCCTCCAAGGCGACCACGGCATGCGGTACGGAGAGTGGTACAAGAACATCGCCGCCTTCCAAGAACACCGTCTACCCGCCTTTTTCTCCCTCTGCTCACGCACTTTACTGGACAAATTTGAGTCTGCCTACGACGTAATTGAGCATAATCGCAAGCGATTGGTAGGGAAATTGGACCTTTATTTGACTGCGAAGTCTTTAATGTTGGCTGCTTTTCTGCCTTCTTTGTATCGAAATAATACGATTTACGCGAGTTGGAGGACTGGGGATTTGGCGAATAGCATGTCTTTGTTCCTTGCGAAGATCCCGAATACTCGGAGTTGCTCAGATGTGCATATCCCTTCCTTTTACTGCGCTTGTATGCGTATGGAGCCCATAAACCCCTCCAATCTAGCGGAAAAGAAGCTCCACGACCTGGTTTCTATCCTAGAAGCGGTGATTTCACTAGCCCTGGAAGAACTCAATACAACTGGTTTGACCAGCAAAGTTGTACCTTTGGGTCACATTTGCCAGAAACTGACATTGAAGAAGATCAACTCGATGTACGCTCAAAGAGTCTCTACTAAGGACGAGGCTTTTAAGGTGGAATTCGAAGTGAATGAGCACCCCACTGCCCGCTTCGAGACTTATGCGATAGTGGGGGTATCGCAGAAACACGTAGGCATTAAGGAAAACCAGGAAGGATTTCTGCCTGAACCCGGTTTTTTCCGAAATCGAAAGAAAAAACTCCGTCTGATTTTCCTAAAGCGCCTTGATTCCTACTCTGGATTCTGCGAGGAAGTAGCATTTGCCAAGGCTGTGAACCCTGCACTGTGCATTTGCCACCCCACTACCACCCTTCAGTCCCACCAGCCCGCCCTCGTCTCCCGCCTTCTGCAAGAAGTCCAATTCCGCACAGGACAGGCCCAGAACTGCAGCCAGGTCTGTGAAACCGCAGGGGAGAAGTGCGACACTGCCTTCTTCGAAGTGCTCACAGACCCTGTGTTTGTAGGGCAGAAACTGGGGAAAGAGTGCTACTCTGGGAATTTCACTGGGACAAGGGGAGAGGAGTGTGTGGTCAGCGGGGTGAAGTCGACGTGTGGGGAGGAAAGTAGACTTGGGCATTCGATGATTTGTCCATGTCGCTAAGCTTATATAGCTACTTTAGTATGGAGGATTATGTCGGATTTGCCTGAAATAGGCGAATTTCATAGAACAGTCACATTTGTATATTCGGAATTTCCATGATTCTGCAACTCAATTATAGCCGATTTGGCTTAAAAGTATATGAAACCCTTAACCAAGCCGTACTGTCCTAAGACCAATTAGGTAATAGTCTCAAAACTCACTAATATAAGAGAGTCGAACTGGTCTTCTAGCTCTCACATGCACTTTTTCTCTTTCTTATAGAGAGGTTTTCAGTAGATCTGCTCCGCGCCTCCTTTCCCTCATATCTCTGCTTCAGTTTACTAAGGTAAGTGGGCGTTTCCGGGTGCAGCGGCCTAGCTCTTGATCTACGTCTTTTTTCCTTTATCTCAATCCTCTGTTCTACCTGGTTTCCTGCAGTTGCTTCAGCCTTGGCAATACGGAGTCTGCAGGGATTTTGAGTAGAAAGGTGCTCAGAGGCGAAATCCAATGCCTTCTTATGCCATTTCCTCGCTTCGTGGTACTATATATAGGCATACCTCGTGCAAATACTCTTGCTCCACTGCCAGATTGTAGTAAGCGGAAGCGAGCGTTTCGAGCTCAGTTTCAGCAAGATCCAGTCCTCTGAGAGATTGTAGAATGACCAGGTCTTGCAGCAGGAAAACAGCCTTTAGGGCGTGAGTATGGGCTTGGTCATGCTTGCTGAGTTGAGACAGAATCGCACAATAGTTCAAATGCAGCTTCGCTCTGCCCAGTGGACTTTCCGGAGTCAACAGCCACAGCCTATCCAAATAACTCAGTGCCCGCAAATGCTTCCCCGTCCCTCCATAGTACAGCGCCAGCGTTTCAAACACTTCCAACTGCAGGTCTGCATAGCGCACGCTTAAAGCCTCTGCTCTGCGCAGTATGTTCAAACTGGAGACCCAGTCTCCTTCGTCCATTAGAGCGGCTCCTTGCTTGCAGCAGGCGAGACACAGTTTGCGCTCTAAGTCGATGGTTTCCGGGGACTTTTTGCCGAGGGTCATTGAGGCGGTTTCCAGCTCTAGTTCGAGGAATTCGAGGGCTTGCTGGACTCGCGACCAGCCTTTCCGTTGCTCCATTATAGCCTGCCACGTATGGTAGAGTCGCCCTCAGTTCGACGGATCACAGTGGAGCTGGCTGACCAGGCCCGCCACCCCTCCACTCACTTCGTAGCTGGGCCAGTGGCCAATGATATCTTCGACTGGCACTTCACCCTCAAAGGCCCTTCCGAAACCTCCTTCCAAGGCGGACTATACCACGGTCGCCTGATCCTTCCCGTCCAATACCCTCACAAACCGCCTAAATTCATCATGCTCACAGTACCTTCCATACAGCCGAATGGTCGGTTTGAGACTAACAAGGAAATTTGCATGAGTATGTCCAGCTACCACCCTGACACTTGGCAGCCCGCGTGGACTAGTAAGTCCCATACAGTTCGCACGATGCTGGAAGGACTGGTTTCTTTCCTGCCTGAGGAGAATGCGAGCGGCATAGGCGCGATTAACAGCTCTCCGGAGGCGAGAAGGAAGTATGCAGAGGCTTCACCTATGTGGCGCTGTTCAGACTGCGGAATTCCCAATAACGACCTATGGGAGGCCCATTTACTGAAGTTACAGCCACAAGTCGCTATTCCTGAAGAAGCCAAAGCCTCTAGTCCACTCCCTGCAGTCGAGGAAATAAAGAGAGACGAAGAATGCCAGACCCAGACTGACCCGCCTCCCATACACTCAGAGCCTTCCCAGCCTTCCTCAGACCAGGCGGAAACGGATGTAGTCACTTTGCAGGATGGAGAGCGAGTGGTGTACCCTTCGGAGGCTGAAATTCGAGCTTTCGTCAGCAAGATGAATACTCAGGTTGTTGCACTGGACGTAGGGATCGGCTTACTGACCCTAGTGCTGATCTGGTACCTCTACTACTCCTTCTAACCTCACTTCTAGTCTATAGTCAAGTGGACTTAGATAGTCTAGAAGAATGAAATGCCTATAAGTACCTTATAGCAACTGAGTACTGGAGTACAGGTCGAAGTGCTAGTGGAGATTAGCATTGTGGGAGGGGGACAGTCGGACTTTGGCGGCTTTGCCTTCCCTTCGTAGCAGCGCCACATTGGCGGATCCGGAGAACTGCTTCTTGGGGGTGCTGGAGCCGTTTAGCACCGCTTGCAGGTCCAGTCGAGGCACCAAACTGCCTCTTCGCACACGTTGGTACTCCCCTGTTTCAAAGCATCGAACGCGAGTTCTAAAGGTTCGATTTTGCTCTCTGTTGTCCAAGTCCAGTGGGAAGGACACAGACTTGACACTGGGCAAACGGCCTGCACTGCTGCAGGAAAAGTCCCTTGTCCCAGGCATAGAGGCGGTAGTACGCTGTCGCTGGAAAGAGTCCAAGTCAGACGCCTGGTGACTCAACATAGTAATAGGGCAGTAAACACTATTCTGATACAAAAAGGGCTTGCATCAATATACATTCAGGAAAGCGCATGTCAAAAGAATGACTATATGCATGCACTGGTGTATGGCACAAAGGGAGGAAGGTATGTGTCTGCAGGCTATTAGTCTAAAGCAAAGTGAGAAAGGCCGTCCTGTGACCTCCTCAGCACTTCCACAGGCCTGAAATCCCTCCCTATGGAAGAACTCCTCAGTCGCGGGTCTCCGAAGGTCAGGCGAACTGCGGCTCCTGAAGCTCCTAGAGCGCTGTCCATGTCTCGATATACCTTTAACCCACTACTCAGAGTTCCGCCAAACACTGATGTCACTGTCACCTCTGATCCATCCTCACTGAATAATCGATTATCCCGTTCAAATATAGGCAAAAACCCTTCTTTTTCCTCGGAATTCATCAACTCTTCGAGTGTGATCTGGTGCAGAGGCCTGTGGGTTCTTTGGCTTCTGCTCGATTCCTCCATATCGAAGGAAAGAGATGAGCGATTGACTAGGCGGGCTATAGGCGGCTGAGACGTCTTCAAAGACGGCCCCAGTTCCGACTCCCGGAGTATGCTCATAAGTTTGCTGCTGGAGCGGAGAGGCAGGTGTTCAGGCGAGGCAGAAAAGTGGCTGAACACAGGGTAGGGCGGGGAGGCGGAGACAGAGGCTGTGCGGCGGCTGGACCCACTGGAGGAGGGGAGGGAGGTGGTTTGGACTTGCTTGGAAACCAGGGTGAGGCTGGAGCGCGGGCGGATTTGGGATTCGGGGGTAGAGGACTCCCAGCTTCTCCTTAGAGACGTCTTTCTCTGT
>Ga0247837_1000364_pt1 | contig 95034 bp, 88 predicted proteins | sample LaCtaG_2_FD_187115 | JGI IMG/M metagenome (GOLD analysis project Ga0247837, IMG submission 187115) | Freshwater microbial communities from meromictic Lake La Cruz, Castile-La Mancha, Spain - LaCruzMarch2015_14.5m | ecosystem: Environmental > Aquatic > Freshwater > Lake | place: Spain: Castile-La... | reverse complement strand
CCGCCGTCGACTTGCCTCAAGATCCTGATTTTATCTTCTGTGCTGTATTTCTTGCCTTTCATTATCTGGTTCCTTTCGGCCCCAGACTAACACATCTCCCGACTCAAAAAAACGCGGTCACGTCAGATGCAGGAATGATGTAATACTCGAAGGGCTTTTCAGAGCCCGGCAACGGAATGCCTCCAAGAACCCAGAAGAACGAAGGTCCGAAAGGCTTCATCGCTTTCATTCCCACGCTGCACGTCGTATTGCCTGGTTGAAAGGTTTTCACCTGCACGTGGGCAAAACGACTCCCGGCCATGTTTGAGACAAGAATATCGACGTTGGGTGTGTTCCCGAGAGTGACAACGGCGGAATAGCCGCGTCGGCACAACTCGCCCGCAATGAAAAATTGAGAAGCGTTGCCGCGATGGCTCTTGTCGCTCATGCGATTCCCAGACCAGCGAGTTGATTTTTCGAATACCCTTCCAACAAACCGAGGAGGTTACGGACCTTGTTGGCCTCCCAGACGAAAAGGCGCTGTATTTCCGAGATCGCGATTTCACCGATTTTGATCCATTGGAGCAGCGTGTCGATGGGCTGAGGAGTGACGGTGTAGCGTTGCGTGGACATGGTGTTTCGGGGGATCAGTGGACCAACTCCATCAGCTTTCCATAGCTGTTCACTACCTCGTATTTGACTTGGTCGGAGGCGATTTTGGCGAAAAACTTGCGGGCACACTCGATCTTGGACTCCTCGATCTTCCGTAGGTCCATTGAAGACATGGAGCCTTTGGTTTCAGCGACGAAATAGACATGCTTCACTTTTCCGGATTGGAAGGCGATGGCCCAGTCGGGGTTGTAATTTCCGACCGGGGTCGGGATGTGAAAGCTCTTGGGCAGTTTGGCGTAAACCACCACTTCCGCGCTGGCGTCGAGCTCGCCGACGAAAGTGCGCTCGTTGGTGGAATCGGTGAAGACGTAATCGTAAATATGCCGGTTCGCCTTGAATCCCTTGCTCAGGTCTTCTTTCTTTTCTTGGGTGAAGATGTCGATGGTGTGCGTTTCTTCGAGCGGGTTGTATGCGAGGTGCTCCACGATGACTGTGGCCTTCTGCTCGTTTATCAGGGTGCCCGCCTTCAGCAGGAAGTCCTCCGGGTTAGCTTTATACTGGCCGAAGACGGCGACATTGATGCCGCGCAGGATCGTGGCGATGGTGCGGCGGGTGAGTTGGGTGGATTCCGTCAGTTTGCCGATGAGATCGTATTTCACGGCAGAACCAGCCGAACTGGTCAATTTGTCGGTGGAGGTCTGTTGAAGCCGGAAGGCATCACCGCGCTTAACGTCCTCGTATTTGGCCTCGTCCTTCTGTTCTCCCGCGATGACAGTGTATTGGAGGGGCGTAACCTTCAATTCCTTGTCCAGTGCCGCGATGCATTTTCCGATCAGTTCGTCGGTCTCGAAATCGACCGCATAGATGGCCTTGCGGTTGATGCGGCTCCATAGCTCCTGAAATTCCTTTTTCTCGAAATTGGAGTTAAGCGGGTTGACCTTACCCTTCCGTTCATCCTCGATCTCGGGGAGCTGTGCTATGCTGAATACGGTGTCGATCAGCTGAAAAACCTCCTGCTTGTATGGTTCTAATTCAGGCGGGAGCTTGGCGAGTATGCCCTCCTTTTTGGCTTTGTGATACTCCTCGGTGATCCGCTCGTCGGTGTCTGAGTAATCGTTCTTCACCAGGTAGCGCTCGATCAGCTTCGCCATCTGTGGCGTGACCTTTACGTCACCCGTGGGTGTTTTCAGCACCTTGTCGCGGAAATATTCCTCGTTGGCTTGTTTGGGCCGGGCGGAAAGCGATGCACTGATGTCTTTCTGGAGCCCGGAAACAAAGTCTTTGTAACTTTCGTTGGCCACGACGGTCAGGACATTCACCTGATGAACAACCGCCGGGTCGTCGATCCGGTCGCCAGCCTGATTTCGGGCCAACCGCATCCCGCGTCCTACTTCCTGGCGGCGGGAGATGGTGTTGTCGCTGTGCTTGAGGGTGCAAATGACGAAGACGTTGGAATTGTCCCAGCCTTCCCGGAGGGCAGAGTGCGAGAACAGAAAACGCACCATTTTCTTTTCTCGGGTTTGGGGATCATCATTATCACTTGGGAACTGCAACAGAGTTTCTTTATCCCGGAGGATCAGGTCGTAGGCATCCACGTCATCCGCTTCGCCCGCGCCTTCTCCTCGGGCTTTCACTGAAGGGTCAACGAGACGCTTGGTCTTTTTGTCGATGGAGAAGTAGCCGTTGTGGGTCTTCGCCGCCTGAATCCCCTTGAGATACCGATTGTATGGGGTGTCCTCGAGGGTGAGCACCTGATTCAGTTGGCCGTCGTATTCCTCCTCGAAAATCCGGGCATACTCACCGGCCACTTCACCGGACTCATCGTAGCTGCGGTATTTGGCCACCTCATCGATGAAAAAGAGGCTCAGGACCTTGATTCCCTGATCGAACAGGAGCTTCTCCTTTTCAAAATGTGCCTTGATCGCTTCGCGGATTTGGATGCGCCGTAATGAGGCCTCGTTCACGTCCCCAGTGGCCTCGCCTGCGCCAATCACGATTCCGTTGGTAAAGCTGATCGTGTTTTCAATCGCGTTGATGTCGGAGACCACGAAGCCACGATATTGATCCAGCCCGTCCGAGAGGGCGAACAGGTCGTCGCCCTTCTTAAGCAACCGGTGCACGCGCTTGATCCCGTTGGACTGCAAAATCTCCAACTCCGCTCGTGCCTCTGGCGGTTTGGTCGTCGCGATACGGATGGATTCCAAATACAGGTAGGCGTTCGTTCCTGCCAAGCCCTTCACGGTGATCCCCCTCACGGCGATCTTCTTCACCAGCTTCTGGTTGTAGGCGTCGATGGCGTCTAGTCGATACACCTTGTTGTGCTCGGTCTTGTGGGTGGCGGAATACCGGAGAATCATAAGGGGGTCGAATTCCGCCAGCTTCTCCGTCGTCGCCTTGCCCTCCATCTTCTGGGGCTCGTCGAGGATCAGGATCGGACGGTTCTTTGCGATCACATCAATGGGCTTCCGGGACTGGAAGTCGTCCAACTCAAGGTAAATGCGGCGCGCATCCTCACCACGGGCATTGAACGCCTGCACGTTGATGATCATCACGTTGATCCCGGCGTCGGACGAAAAACTCTCCAGATTGTGGGGCTGCTTGGAGTTATAGACAAAGAACCGGGCACGTTTGCCGTATTCCTCCAAAAAATGATCCGCCATGATTTCGAAGGACTTAAGAACGCCTTCACGAATGGCGATGCTGGGAACCACGACGATGAACTTGCCCCACCCGTATTCCCGATGGAGCTCGAACATGGTCTTGATGTAGCAGTAGGTCTTGCCGGTGCCGGTCTCCATCTCGATGTCGAGATTGACTCCGCATACCGCAGTGGATTTCAGCTCGCGGGAAACGGGAAGCACCTGACGGCGCTGAACCGCCTGGAGGTTTTCAAGCAGCTGGGCAGGTGGAATTGCGATCTTTGCGTTGGCGAAGCCCTCGCTTTCCATGCCGGGAAGCAGGGTCGGTTCACCTGATGCCATCCGGCCTGGATCAATCGCATACTTGGCGCTGCTCATCCTCGGTTGCCCGGCGAAGCAGTCGGATACAGCTTTGACCGCATCGGTCTGAAAGCCTTGCTGTTTAAATTTCAGCTTCATGGCCTACAGGGATTTGACTTCTGTTTCAGGGCTGAGGAGCTTGAAAATCTGCTCGACGTTGATCTTCGTGCTGTCGCTGTCAAAACTGCTGTCGCGAAAAACGGCGCGGAGGGGTTTCCGTTTGGCCAGTTCCTTCACGAGGGCTTCACTGACCTTCGAGTCGAAGCAGGCGACAAGTGCGTTGCCATCAACGAAGAACACGGTTTTGCCCGCAACCTCTTCCTGTGTGATGGGCAGAGCAAGGTCCACGCCCCAATCGACAAGGACCTGAAAAAGAAGGTCCTCCGGTGTGCGGTCGGCTTTGATATTGTCCGTGTGCGCCACAAGGTCTGCCTGCTTCACGGCGTCCGGTGCGTAATAGACGTCTGCCATGTTCGACGTATCGATCTTAAGAACACGGAAGCCTACGTCTAAATTGGGGGCGGTTGTAGCATTGGCTGTTTTGATTTGTGACCCAGCTCGGCGAATGCGTTCTTTGCAGATTTCGGCAATAGTTTTATATCCCTCTTTGAAGGCCGTGGACTTCTCGTCACACTTCTCGGGAAGTTGAACCAAAATGAACTTTCTACCCGCGCCATCCTCGGAATCTGACTGTAGGACCGCATGAGCGGTTGTTCCCGAGCCTGCAAAAAAATCCAGAATTATTCCGTCGCGGGCAATATTTGCCCATTTGATCAGCTGCTTAATCAGGCGGACTGGCTTCTTTCCATTCTCGAAAGCAATATCACCCTCCTTGGCAACATTACCCATATCCTGATGAAAGCCTTTCCATAAGTCTCCTCGGATAACTGTTCTTCCGAAGCGGGACTTATAGTCATCTGAGGTTCTGTAATTGAGCGATAATGGTATAAGTGCTTGTAGATTTCCGTTTGTGAGGGTTGTGAGGAAATAAGTTCGGTGATCCACATCGAATGGAGCCCATCTCCCCGGCGGAGTCGACCTTCCCGAGGCAGAAACGGGGGGTCTATCAATACGTGCAATCTTTTTTAAATTCTGCTCAATAAAAGATTTCGCAGACTCGGAAAGAGCGAGCAGTTTGTCTATGTTGTTAATGCTAAATTTGCTTCGATCTAGCAATCCATAGCGTCGTATTTCGGAACCTACAACACTGTCAGCTAACAATTTATCGGTCAAGGCTCCTAGCGAGCCGTCATCGTTTAGCCAAAGAGAATAGTGAGTGTCATAAGAGTCAATCCCGTCGAGAAGCGGTGTATGGGGCACCGTGTCAAAGGCGTCAGACTTCATGTAAACGTGAACAAATTCAACATTCTTTACGATGGTTCCCTGCTGAGCGTTAACGGTCTTAGGGCCGGAAGTTGTCGACATCTCGACAGCGATAGTATCAATGAAATTTTGAGCACCAAAAATCTCGTCTAGGAGGTGCTTCAAATTTGCCGATTCGTTGTCATCGATAGAGACAAATATGACGCCGTCCTCCGCCAACAGATTTCTGGCCAGCCGAAGCCTCGGATAAAGCATCGATAGCCAATCAGAGTGAAAACGACCATTTGCAGCAGGATTTGCAACCATTCGATTGCCCTCATCGTCCTTCTGGTTCGACTTAACAAGGTAGGAGTCCGCGGCTTCAACAAAATCATCCTCATATAGAAAGTCGCTTCCCGTGTTATATGGCGGATCGATGTAGATCATCTTCACCTTCCCAAGGTAGGTTTCCTGAAGCAGCTTCAATGCATCGAGGTTATCGCCCTCAATGAAAAGGTTCTTCGTGGCGTCGAAGTCCACGCTCTCCTCACGATAGGGGCGTAGCGTTTTTGCGATTGGCGCATTGGTGGCGAGCAAAGCTTCGCGTTTGCCTGGCCAATCAAGATGATATCGTTCACGCGGCCCCTCCACAATGTGGTCGGAGAGTTCCTGGCGCAATTGGTCAAAGTCAATCGCCCGCTTGAGTTTCCCGGTGGCCTCGTCCTTCGCCTCTGTCACGCAATCTGGAAAGAGCATGGCAAGTTTTTCGATATTCTCCGCCGTGAGGTCGGGGGTGTGCATTTTGAGCTTATCCATAAGTATTTACCGGGTGATTTGTTCGAGTTCCTGGGAAAGAGAGCGAAGCGCGGTGTTCATCTCCACTTTCCGATTAAACTGCTTCTCTTTTGCCAGACGTGATTCCAACTGCTGCCTTTCCCTTTGTTTTGCCTCCAGCGCCAGGAACCGAGCAACTTGTTCTGTGATACTTTCGCCGTTACGAGCCGGAATGGGAATATGCCGACGGATGATCTGTTCATACAACCCAGCCAGATCAAGGGCGACTGGAAGCTCGTCGCGAATCGTGCCAAGAGAGCGTTGCTCGGATCGGAATCGGGCTTCAACGACCCATTTTGATGAATCGGCCTCACTCGGACGCTTGAAGGAAACCTCGGTCTGGATCGCATCGCCATGAATTAGCTGGATCACCAAAGGGAACGGAATGGCCTTGTCGATGGCGACCAGCACGGCATCGTCGATTTCCGGGGTTTTCAGGTGGATGTCGAAAACCTGAATTTCCCGGATGCCGTTGCGTGCCGGGAGATTAATGGTCTCAGGTGAGAGCTTGTATCTCCAGACGATCTCGCCCACCTGCGACACGAAGAGTTCCTTAACCCGCTTCGAGATGCGGGTGTGCGCGTAGATTTTGGTTTTTGGCACCACGCGGTTGAACTCGGTCTGTTTCGGGTAGGAAAACACAAGGATGAAGGTTGAAGGATGAATTATGAAGGGGTGGATTTGGATTTCTTCGAAATCGTGGTGAAGATGGAGAGGAGTTGATTGCACTCGTCTTGTAGGGAGGCGAGTTTAGCGGCGGTGACGATGCCGGATTCGGCGAGGAGATCGAGCCAGTAGGCGGTCTCGTCCAATTCCTTGAGACAATCGCCGATTTTGGCGATGAACTCTGCTTTCGAGCGGGCGCGTTGTGCCTCGCGATAGTTCGCGCCGACTGAGGTGCCAGAGCGTAGAACCTGTTTTCCCAAAACCTGCGCCTCTGCGCGTTTCGGCAAAGCCGAAAACATCTTCACCACCCGCAGAGCGAAGGATTTCGTCCTAGCCACTAATTCCACTTCATCCTTCATAATTCATCCTTCAACCTTTCCGTGAACCACGAGAAAGGCGATGAGCTCGAAATCTCCCAATCCGTTGATGGTGTTCGACAATGCGGTCGTTGTGCCGCCGGAGAAGAGGCTGTCGATGTCCTTCTCCTCCTTGATGGCAATCATTGACTGGATGCCCTTCTGGAGCAGGGCTGAGTAGGCATCCATGCGACGGCCATCCTGGGTGGCACGGTTGAACGGTTGATATGCCTCCGGGATGGAGTCGCTCCGGTCCTTGCATGCGGCTCGGGCCAAATCGAGAAGTCGCTTGGCGTCGGTATGATTGACGACGATGCTCCCATCCTGCGCCACATAGACGAGGTAATACGGGTGGAGTCGGTTTTGCCGGTTGATGTTCACTCCCTCGTTGCGATTGCGGAGTGCAAAGATGACGCCGGGAACAAGGCCGCGCTCCGGGGCGGCAGGAACGACGGCATGCATGCCATTCGGCAGGCTGGCGAGGTCGCCATGGGCTTTCACGTAATTCACGAGGTCCATGCGAAAATCATTCAATCCCAGATCGGTGATCGAAATCCCCGTCTTGAGATCCTCCATCTCGATGACTTCCTCCTGGAGCCGCCGGAGCTGCTCGCGACGGTAGGAGACATCGTTGGCTTTGGCATCAAGCGGGTTGTCGTCTCCCGTGGCCGTTACGTCAGCAATGACCATCCGGTTTTCGACCCGCTCCTTGAGGTTGATGTATTCGTCGAGGGTGATATCTGGCCAATAATTTACCAACTGGATGCAGCGGTTCTGCGACCCGATGCGGTCGATGCGACCGAACCTCTGGATGATGCGGACAGGGTTCCAGTGGATGTCGTAGTTGATCAGGTAATCGCAGTCCTGGAGGTTCTGCCCCTCGGAAATGCAATCCGTCCCGATGAGGAGATCAATTTCGCCCAACTCTTTCGGCAAGATGGCGGCTTTCTCCTTCGACCGTGGCGAGAAAAGTGTGAGTAGAGACTGGAAGTCGTAGTTTTTCTTGAGCGTGCTCTTCGGACTGTCCGAGCCGGTGACCTTACCCGTATGGAGGTCTTCCTGTTCCAAGAAGAAGGGTGCAAGATGATCGTAGAGGTAATCGGCCGTGTCGGCAAAAGCGGTGAAGAGGAGCACTTTGCGGTTTCCCGGATTGATTGGGGAGGCCAGCTTGCTCAGGATGGTGGTCTTGAGGTGCTGGAGCTTCGCGTCGTCGGACGGTGTCACCTTCCGCATCTCAGCCAATAGGTCTTCGATAATGGCGAGGTCGCCGCGTAATTCCTGCTCCCAACGCGGCAGGTCCATGTCGGAAAGGCTGATCTGCACTTTGTTCCCAATCTGCGTGTCGTCTGGATCTGGATAATCAGCCTCGTCGTCCGGTTCGACATCGGCAAACGCCGGTGAGACATCGGCGAAGGTGGCGTCACGCCCCGTTTTCTTAAACGCGGCGATTTTAGCCAGCGTGTGATGATGGTTGTCCGCGAGACTTTTCAGCGTGAGGCGAAAGGCGTGGACCGAGCTTTCGAGGCGCTTCAGCAGATTGACCGTCATCAGGGCCTGGATGCCCTTTTCGCGCCCGGATTGTTTTAGGTTGCCGTGTCCGATGTCGGCCTCGGGATCGTAAAGATCCTCATACTGGGAGAGGCGGCTGGGCTGGACGTAGCTCAGGGGCGCGTAAAGCGCCAGTGTGAGGGTGCTCAGGCGAGCGAAGATTTCATTGAACCCGATGACGTCAGCGCGTTGTGTGAGCGGGCAGTGGAATGAGAGGGGTTTCAGTCGCTCTGGGAAGGTGCCGATGTCCGACGTGTCGTAATAAGTCGTGATGTGGCGGCGCGAGCGGGCAATCGTCACGCTGTCCAAAACCTCGAAGAAATCGAAATCGAGGGAGTTCAGAATCGCCGTGGCGGTGCGTTCCTCCGCCGGGAGCGCTGACCATGCGTTGAAAGCTGCCTGGGCACGCCGAAAAATCTCGTCGATGTTTTTCTCGGAGCGGAGTTTGGATTGAAGCTGCTCGGCCTCACCTTCATAGGCCAAGGCCAGTTGATTCCGCAGGTCGATGAAGCGGTTGTTGACCGGGGTGGCCGAGAGCATGAGAACCTTGGTCTTCACGCCCTGCCGGATGACCTGATTCATCAGACGCTGGTAACGGGTCTCGCGATCCTCAAATGCATCGTTGTTGCGGAAGTTGTGGGATTCATCGATCACGACAAGATCGTAGTTTCCCCAGTTCACGCGATTGAGCGGCATGCCGAGCGATTCGCCACGCGTGCGGAGCAAATCGGTATGGCAGAGGACGTCGTAGCTGAAGCGGTCCTTGGCGAAGAGATTGGTGACAAGGTTGCGGTTGTAGTTGAGCCAGTTGTCCGCGAGCTTTTTCGGGCAGAGCACGAGGACCGAGCGATTGCGCAGCTCGTAATATTTGATCACAGCCAGCGCAGTGAAGGTTTTCCCCAGTCCGACGCTGTCCGCGAGGATGCAACCGTTGTATGTTTCCAGCTTGTTGATAACGCCCGTCGCGGCATCACGCTGGAAATTGAATAGTTTCTTCCAGACGAGACTATCTTGGTATCCCGTGCGGTCGTTTGGGAGGACGTCTGCGCTGATGTCTTCCAGGAATTCGCTGAAGATGTTGTAGAGCATCGCGAAGTAGATCCGCTCCGGTGAATTTTCCTGATAGACGGACGCGATGTGCTCGCAGAGGAGTGCGGTCACATCTTCGAGCTTCTCGGGGTCGTTCCAGATCTGATCGAACAGCGAGAGATAGGTTCCGGTCATCGGCTGCTCATCGATCCGGTTGACGAAATTGGAAACGGCGTTGCCTTTCTCGTATCCGAGATCCACGGCGGTGAAACCGTGAAGGGGGAGATAGACTGCCTCCTTGTCCTCCGCATGGATTCCCGCGAATTGCTGCATCGGTGACCGTCCGCTATTTGAGCGGAAGACCGCTTTCTTCTGAATCCAGTCAGCGCACTCTTTGGCGATGGCCTTCTGGGTCAATTCGTTCCGAAGCCGGACCTCGAACTCGCTCCCATAAAGGCTGCGCTCACGCTCCAGCTTGGGGATATGGAACTCGCGGTGTTCCTTTTTCAGGCGATCCGTGGCCTCGCCTGGGATGAACGTGGGCGAAGTAAATATGAACTGGAGGGATTCGACCTTTTCCAACTCGGTCTTCAAGGCCTCGAAAGCATAAATCGAGAAACACGACGCTGCGATCTTGAGCTTCGTTCCTGGCGTAATCTGTTGCTTTAAATCATCGCCGAGTAGCCGATTGATGTTGTCGATGATCTCCATGCTCAAGCATGTAGCGCCTCTACGGCTCGCGGATTTTGGCTGGGTTCTGGTGGGAAGGACGACACGGGTAAACCTGTTTGCATATCAAATTGGGTAGGACATCTGTGGGGGCACCCTTTCGGTTTCTCAGTGGCGTCCGGAACGACCCACGCCAGACTGACACTTTTCTCGTTGGCAAACCGGTCGAGCGATGCCCGGTGGTTAGCGGGGATTAAGCGTGAACTCCGCTCGGATTCCTCACCTTTGTTAACTGGTTTTCGGAATCTGAGGGGTCGCGGGATCATTATTGCAAACGGTAAGGAAAATCCGGTCTTGAGTCGATGTCAATCGACTGCATCTGTTCGGAGTATTCGAGAAAGCCAAACGCATTGAGCAGGATGTGCGGAGTTCGCTGCGGTGGTTTCGGATCAACAGAATTTTTTCGCGGGCCGGAGGCGCTTTGAGCTGGGGTTTTTGGTGGCCAGTTTTTGCTGTTTTCCGAGGCGTTTTGCCTGGATTCGTGACTGCTGTGATTTTCTCCGATGTCGTGAGAGCTTCATGAACAAGGGGGTTGCGGGCTGTGGTTGCGAATCAACGATTCAAAATGACGCGGTTGATCACGAATCAACGTGTCCCTACAGACCCCTAATGGGCGGACATTGGGCGGACAATTACAGCCCGCTTCCAATCTGTTCGATACTGTTCCAATTCAAATTGTCTGTTTTCATAAAAAACCCGCAGAGGCTTTATTTAAGGGCCTCTGCGGGTTATAAAGAGTGGTGGCTGGAGAGGGAATCGAACCCCCGACACGAGGATTTTCAGTCCTCTGCTCTGCCAACTGAGCTATCCAGCCGTTGCGTTGTAAAAGAAATAACGGATCGGCGTGTAATGCAAGGATACAACGCGGTGATTTTTCGAACTCACCAAGTCTGCCCGGCTTCGCGAGTTAAGAAATCAGGCATTCACTTTGTCCGTGAACACCTCCGATCCAGTGACAACTAGGGCGATCTTTGGTAATCGCGGACGTAGTTATAACGGGTTTCGAACCCGAGTTCGGGTGGAAATTCAGAATATCCGGACTGCAGCCATGGGATTTCGCTGCGGTAAGGTTGGGCGTATGTGCCGTTTTTAGTTGGAAACGGAAAGAGCGCCGTTTCGTAAAGTCCGTATCCGAGGCGTGCGAACATTCTGCCGAGACCGCGCACGATCCCGTAAGACCACGCAGCGCTGTTTCCATCGGAATAGTTGACGGCGGCCATGCTATCAAAAAACTCGGTGGAGCCGTATGCGATGTTTGAAATACCACGTCCGAGCTTGCGGGTGGGGCCTTGCTCAGATGCTGGCGGGGCTTGGATGTCAGCCATGCACATCGATGCACCGACGAGGAGGGAAGCGGCGATAAGGACCGGGAGTTTCATTTGGGTTTGTTTTTAACGGTTGGATGTTCGGCAGATCAAGGGATTTTATTCGGTCCAGAGAAATACTTTTTCGGAAAATCGCATTGTATGTTTGGTTTCGCCGACGTTTGCGCGGGTGTCCTAGTAAAACCTCGCGGGTTGGCCGGTGGATTCCAGAACCGACAGCCAAAGATCCTTGCCGGGGTCGACATGTCTTCGGGCTGATGTTGCCACCCCGATGGGAAGATGAATGTAGGCGCTGTGCCAGCGTGCAACGACGAGGCCGGTTTTTCCGGCCATCCCGGCGTGAACGGCATTCTGGGCCAGTCGCATGCAATAGATGCGGTCCTGCGGACATGCGGGAACGCTCCGAATGATATAGCTCGGGTCGATGTATTTCAGGTTCAGCTCAGTTTGGCATTTCTTGAAATAGTCTGTAATCCGCTCTTTGAGATACACGCCGATATCCTGAAGTTTTGCGTTTCCTGAGGCATCGCGTTCGACGGATTTTCCGAGGATGTCCTGGCCGGCGCCTTCGGCAACAATCACGACGGCGTGGCCTCGCTCATGAATGCGTCGCCGGAGGTATTCTAAAAACCCGTTATCTCCTTCGAGAGTGAATGGGATTTCGGGAATGAGCACACAATTGACTTCACCGCTGGCGATGGCGGCCGATGATGCGATGAACCCGGAGTGCCGGCCCATAAGCTTGACGAGGCCGACGCCATTTCGCGAGCTACGTGCCTCGGTGTGAGCCGCTTGGATGGCTTCGACTGCTGCGGCGCAGGCCGTCTCGTATCCGAAGCTTTTGTCCATGTAGATCATGTCGTTGTCGATCGTCTTTGGGACGCCGACCACGGCGAGCTCCATCCCCCGTTTCTCCGCCTCTTCATTGACAGCGCGGGCTCCACGCTGGCTGCCATCGCCTCCGATGACGAAAAGAATGTTGACGCCGAGTTCTTGGAGGCGATCAACCATTCTCGCGGGATCCTGAGGGCCGCGGGAGGTGCCCAAATCCGTTCCTCCGAACCGGTGGATATTTGACACGACATCCGGTGTGAGTGTTTGAATCCGGTGCCCGTAGTCGGAATTGAGCCCTTCGTAGCCGTATGGAATCCCAAGGATGCGTCGCACGCCGTAGCGGTAGTGCGCTTGAAGCACGATGGACCGGATGACATCATTTAGCCCAGGACAAATGCCGCCGCAGGTGACGATGGCGCAGACGGTGCGGGACGGCTCGAAATAGATGTTTCGTCGCGGCCCCGCGACCTCGAAGCATGGGAGTCCGATTCCGTTGTCGAAGTGGCTCTGCACGACCTCAAGGGAGTGGTCCACGAGGATACGGTTGTCGTCATTATAAAAGGCGTGCGCGATTCCGCACTCACGAAAGAATGGTTCGAGCGGCGACTGGATTTTTCGCTCGCCCAGGGATCGAATAGTTAGCTCTTTGAGGTCTAGTTCCGCCATGGGATGTCGGATTAGCAGGAATAGCTTCCGCCGCAAAGCTCTTCCTCGGAAAATCGGAATTGTTGCAGTTAATCCTGTATCACCACCGGCGTTCCGCGCTGGACGCGTTGGAATATCAACGGGGCGATGTCTTCGGGGAGACGGATGCAACCGTGGCTTGCGGGGTAACCGGGCAGTTGTCCCACATGCAATCCGATCGCCGTGTGGTCGTCCAGATTGGCACCAATTCGCATGAAGTATTGCATCGGCGCCCCCCGAAACACAGTTCCGCTGGGCGCTGAGTCGATGCGCGTGCTGACGCCGCCGCGAATGATTTGGCCAGACCGGTCGACGAAGTTTCCGTAGATATTTGATCGATGGTCTTCGTCTTTTTGAACGATGACAAACTCGCCCTTGGGTGTCATCCCGGCGCGTTTGCCTGAGGAAATCGGTGTATCGATCGCGACCTCGCTGCCCACGAGGAGGATCGCACGTTGATCTTGGAGACGGATCACGATGCGCGTCGTTTCCGGCGTGGCCCGATCCAACACGCGCGGCACAACCCGCGGGCGGGCCTGTTTTTGGATCAGGTCGCTGGCCGGCTTTTGCTTTTTCACCGGTTTTGTTTCCGTCTGCGCAGGGGAAATCTGCACGCTTGCCGCAGCAAAAACGAACACTGCGAGCGCACGAAGCGGCACGGTGTGAAAAGGAAAAGTTCGCATCAGTCTTGAATCACAGCCATTGCCGTGTTGACTATCGACCTACTTGGTCACACGCAGATTTTCAACGACATTCCCACGGCTCCTTGCTGGATCGGTCCGATTCGGTGGGATTGCATTGTCGTGCGCTTGGATCATGGGTGGCGGGGTTGCGGTCGTGCGGGCTGACATTAACTTGCCTACAGCCCCCCCGCCGCAGCCGCTGGCGCAAACGGCGCAGGTGGCCGTGGGTGGAAGCGTGGACATCCCGCTGCGGGGTGTGAGCAGGTCCGGACAACAGCTTTCGTTTTTGATTCGCACGCGCCCACAACTAGGCACGGTGTCGGCCGTGACCGTAGTCGACAAGCACTCGGGCGTGGTGCGCTATCGGCATGATTCAAACCTCGGAGCCGGAGTGGATCGCTTTCGTTACGCGGTGCAGGTGCCCGGCTCGGGAGTTTCGACTCCTGCCGAGGTGATTATCCGGGTAGTAGATAAGCCGTCCCGATTTGAGGCCCCGGCGAGCCAGGAGTTCCAACCGGTCGCGGTTGGCAAAACGCGAACCAAGGTGTTGTCGATTCGTAACGACGGTGGCGGCGTGATCGTTGGACAAATGGAGCTGCCGGTGCCTTGGGTTTTCACCGATGGGGATGGATCCTACCGCTTAGGTGAGGGCGAGGTCGCAGAGATTGCTATCACGTTTGCGCCGCAGAGCGTTGGCCGCTTCACCGGGGAGGCTAGGTTTTCTCACACCGGGGCACGACGTCTGAGTCTGTCGGGCGAGGCATTTTTTCCAGTCGAAGCACCCCAAGGGACATTGGAATTTCAAACCGGAGCGGACGGCCAGCAGCGCGAAGCCACTCTGCGATTGAAAAATCGAACGAATGAACCGCGCTTGGTGGATATCAATGCCCCTGCGGAACTGGGCGGTCCGCTGGAGGTGAAGATCGATGCGCTCGCCGACGTGGACGTCCCGCTGCGGACCAATCCGGACTTCTTGGCTCCGCTGGAGGGAACCATCGGCGTGGTCAACGACGGGGTAGAGTTTTCTGTTCCGTTCCGGGTTTTTGCGGCACCTGCCAAGCTGGTCGCGGCGGATCCCGCCGCCGTGGTGGAATTCGGTTCCGTGTTGGTGGGGCGCTCCGTGCGTAAAACAATAGCCATCAAAAATGTGGGTGGGGCAGATGCTCAATTGCGCGGCGAGGTGCCGGCAGGAATTTCCACGACACCGGTCATCGCTGGGGATGCGCTTGCGCCGGGCGGAGAGCGGAGTTTTGAACTCATTTTTGTTGGCGAAGAGCCTGGACTGTTAGATGAGGCGCTCCAAATCAGCGACTCCGGTGGCTCTGCGGTCATCTGGAAGCTTCGCGCAGCCGTCGAGCCGGACCCACGTTACTCCTCCGGGCAACCCGACCGCCCGACCCGCACTCCGGATGAGAATTCACCAGTAACTCCCGGACAGGCCATGCCGCAAGAACCCGAAGTAGCATTTGCGGCTGTAGAGGAAATCCGTCTGCTGCGCCGGTCGAAACGTGAAATTCAGATCGAATGGGACAACCCGTCAGACCAAATCACCCGCTACGAATTGCTGGAAAGGCAGTTCAAGTTCCAAGGAAACGGAGACACCAAAGTGATTTGGCAGCCAATCAAAAACACAACGCTCACCATTGGCGAAAAGAAAACCACGCTCACCCTCAGCAATTTGCGCCCGGGCCAGCGCATCACGCTGGCCATCATTGGATTCGACAACGCCGGTCGCCGAACCACCCCATCGGCACCGTTCATTTTTGATTCCGAGCATTCCAAGCCGATCCACATCCCATGGATGCTGATCGGGATTGTGGTCGTCATCGTCTGCGTTTACATCATGCGTCGCGAACGCCGGCGGCAGAAACTCGAGCTCGATCAGGAGTTTGAGAAAATCAACCGTTGGCGGTAGTTCCGCCGCGATCTGGTCACAGTTTTGTCACCGGCGACGCTCGCGAATCTCCTTGATGCGCCCCGGCGATACAGACAAGATTGAAGGCCTAATCTCAACCCCGGATACCAGTAATTATGCAACTTGGAATGATCGGACTTGGAAGAATGGGCGCCAACATGGTTCGGCGGCTTTTACGTAACGGACACCAATGCGTCGTGTTTGATACAAACCCGGATGCTGTGGCCGAACTGGTGACCGAGGGAGCCGTCGGCGCTACCACCCTCGAGGAATTTGTCTCCAAACTGGAAACACCCCGCAACGCGTGGATCATGATCCCGGCAGCGATCACGGACAAAATCGTCGATCAACTTGCCGGACTCCTCGCGCCTGGCGACACTATCATCGACGGTGGAAATTCCTACTTCCGCGATGACCGCCGCCGCTCCACGGCGCTTCGTCCCAAAGGCCTGCATTACCTCGACGTCGGCACAAGCGGTGGCGTGTGGGGGTTGGAACGCGGCTATTGCATGATGATCGGTGGCGACACCGAGGCGGTCGAGCGGATGGATCCGATTTTTAAAACATTGGCACCGGGCAAGGGCGATATCCCGGTCACTCCGGGACGCGAGAAACTGGGCGGCACCGCGGAACTTGGCTACCTGCATTGCGGGGCTTCGGGAGCAGGGCACTTTGTAAAAATGGTGCACAATGGCATCGAATACGGGCTCATGGCCGCATTCGGCGAAGGGTTCGACATTCTTGCCAATGCCAATATCAGCAAGCGCCAAACCACCGCAGACGCAGAAACGGCGCCAGCGATGCATCACGACCTCGATTACGACATTAACCTCGCGGACGTCTCCGAAGTGTGGCGCCGGGGTAGTGTCGTCAGCGCGTGGCTTCTCGATCTCGCGGCGGCGTCATTTGCGGAGGACCCGCATTTGGAAAAATTCTCGGGCCGCGTGTCTGACTCCGGCGAGGGCCGTTGGACTATCATGGCGGGCATCGAGGAGTCCGTGAATTGCGAGGTCCTCACGGCCGCGCTCTACGCTCGATTCCGCTCCCGCAAAGAACACACGATGGCTGAAAAAGTTTGCTCAGCGATGCGTTTCCAATTCGGCGGGCACCTCGAAAAACCAGCCGATACTTGATAGCGTGCCGGGCCGCGTAATCGCCGGACTGGTCATTTTTTGGCTGGTAGGATGCGCGGCACCCGGCTCGCTCACGGTGGGCGCGCTGGCATGGTCGGAATCCGGGTCGATTGAGTGGAGACGCGGCGAAACGCTGGTCTCCGCACGATTGCAACTCGGCGCAGACACAAACGGCAACTTGGTTTTAACGATCAAGAACCCCGGAAAGCTGATAGAAATCATGCGTTCCGGCAACGTATGGAGTGCGACCGGACCGATTGCCGGCTCAGGCTGGACGGGGCCCAGAGAGAACGCACCACTCGGACTCGCAGGTTGGCTCACACTGACCGAAACCTTGGCCTACATCAAGACCGCGCCGGACCAAGTGGATGGCGTCGCCTCAGGCAATGTCCGCGCACGCTGGGACAAAAACCGGGCGGATGTTATCACCGCTGAAACCGGCGAACAATTTCGCGTGGTCTGGAAGTGACGACAGCGCCTGATTCACCGACAATTTTGCCATATTCACCTGCATAACAGCCGTTTTCTTTGTGCAATCAATGGCAATTCTGCCGATATGACCTTTGGATCGCGAAGCTTCGTGAAGTTGATCCACCTTTCAGGGCAACTAATCTATCCCCGCTCGAATCTCAAAGTTTCCATAAAACGGCGAGACGTCACTTGCGGAGCTATTGTCCTTGGCTGTAAACCAACCCTGCGTTGGTGTTCTGAACTTCAGCGAAATCGAAAGGATCAGGTTTAAACTCTCCATTGCGACAACGAACTGTTGGTTCTGAATACCCGGCGCTGTCACGTAGGCGATCATATTGCCCGCAGGCAATCCATTGAGCTTTACCGAACCAAGTGAAGATCCAAACTCGGCGCGGGGCTCACCAGTGATGCTCAAATCCAGAGTCTGGTTGCTGCTGATCAAATTGAGAGAAAGTGTCTTGTTGACGAAAGTCGCCGGCTGCTGCGGATAGCTCGCCCGAACCACGCGAAAAAACTGTTTGCTCTTTCCACTAAAAGCCGCCGTCACGTCGTGATCGCCTGTGGATGGCGTCAAAAGATCGGTCAGCGTCGCATCCGGGGTCCATGTGGCCAGGTCGTCAGACCGAGAGATGATGTGCCGGGCAAAGGGCGGGCGTGCAAAGCGGAGCGTGAAATTGCCCGACGGGTTCAGCAATTGGGGACGCGCATCGCCGAAGACAGGCAATCCCCAAGGACCGGTCGCGTCAAACGCCTGGGCGGCTGCACCCACCCGGCTGATCGTGATACTTTGAATCGTCGTGATCCCGTCCGGCGTAGCAACCGGAGTCGGGATGGCACCAATTGCGTTCACAACATTCATGCCATCTGTCACATAGCCGAAAACGGAATGCTTGTTATCCAGCGTGGGCGTTGGCGCGAGCGTGATAAAAAACTGGCTACCATTGCTATCAGGACCGGAGTTTGCCATCGAAAGCGTGCCCGCCACATTGTGGCGAAGAGCGGGATGAAACTCATCCCCAAAAGCGTAGCCGGGGCCGTCCGTGCCGAGACCATTGCGCGACCCCGCCTGAATCACGAATCCCGGGATCACCCGGTGAAAGGTGATGCCGCTGTAAAACGGATCCTTCCGCAGCGTGCCCGTGGTGGTGTCCACCCAACCGCGCGAACCCTCCACCAAGCTGACGAAGTTTGCCACCGTGCTGGGTGCTCTTTCGTAATCGAGCTTTGCCGTGATGGAGCCGCGACTCGTTTGAATGGTCGCAAAAAGCCCATCCTGCGCGAGGCAAGGCGAGGCCACGACCACGAAAGAAAATAAGGCACCAACAAGCAACTTCAGCCGAAACAGCTGACTCACATTTTTCGAGGATGAGATTTTGGTCATATGCGAAGGTCGAGATAAGAACCCGACCTGACGGAGCCTTACAAACCAGAGTTGATTACGCGGAATTGGTAGTTCGGCTTGAAACAAACTATTTCTCAAACGCCGCGTCGAAGGCGCGGTTGCTGGGCGGGAAATCGACCGCGCGGACAAATGCCGCTGCTTCGGCCGCGCCGTGCTCACGATCCATGCCGCTGTCCTCCCACTCGACGGAGAGCGGCCCCGAATAGCTGATCCGATTCAAGTGCCGGATGATTTCCTCAAAATCCACGCATCCGCGCCCCAACGACCGGAAATCCCAGTATCTGCGGACATCGCCGAATTCGGTGTGACCGCCGAAAACACCCGCCTCGGTGGGCACTTGCGACCAATACACGTCCTTCATGTGGACATGATAAATCCGGTCTTTGAACTTCTGGATAAAGCCGACGTAATCGACGCCTTGGTATCCGAGATGCGACGGGTCGTAGTTGAATCCGAACTCCGGGCGGCCGCCGACCGCATCCACCGCACGCTGCGCACTGGCGCTGTCGAATGCGATTTCCGTCGGGTGGACTTCGAGGGCAAATCGCACCCCGCAGCGTGCAAATTCATCGAGAATCGGATTCCACCGATCCGCAAAGTCGGCGAATCCATCTTCGATTTCGGCGGCGCTCACGGGCGGAAAGCTGTAAAGGAGCGGCCAGATTTTTGAGCCGGTAAATCCGTTGACGACCGACACCCCAAGGTTCTTGGCTGCTTGTGCGGTGAGCATCATTTCTTCAGCCGCGCGTTTCTGAACGTCCGCCGGGTTACCATCCCCCCAGACGTGCGGAGGCAGGATGGCTTTGTGCCGGACTCCGATCGGATCGCAGACCGCCTGCCCGGCGAGGTGATTCGAAATCGACCAGGTTTTCAATCCGTGAGCGGCCAATATCTCATGGCGCGATGCGCAGTAATCCTGGTCGCTCGCGGCTTTGCGGACATCCATGTGGTCGCCCCAGCAGGCGAGTTCAAGCCCGTCGTATCCAAATGTTGCCGCCTTGGCTGCCAACGTGGAAAGTGAAAGGTCGGCCCATTGACCGGTGAAAAGTGTGACTGGACGAGGCATGATGATTAAGCGTTGTAGGTTGAGTGGAAATTAAAATTTCACGTCGATCCAGCGGCGTTCGCGGCTGGATGTGCTGATGGCATCGAGGACGACTTGGTTCCGGTATCCATCCTCAAACGTCGGTTGCACGGACACTCCGCTGCACACGGCACGAACAAAGTCCGCGATGGTGTGCGTGAATGTGTGCTCGTATCCGATGATGTGTCCCGGCGGCCACCAAGCCCCGGCGTAGTCGTGGCAGGATTCCGTGACCAAAATATCCCGGAACCCGCGCTGCCCCTCGGGGTCGGCGTAGTTGTAAAATTTCAACCGGTTCATTTCCTCAAAATCAAACGAGATCGACCCTTTGGAGCCGTTGATTTCGAGCTGAATCCCGTTTTTGCGACCGAGTGCGAACCGGCTGGCTTCTAGGTTCATCATCGCACCGGATGCAAACTTGCCGATCGTGAGCACGGCATCATCGACCGTGACATCGCCCATTTCTGCGGACGCCGAGGCGCTAAGGCCGTCGGAGGCACCGGGCAGCGGACGCCTTTTGATAAATGTCTCCATGAGACCGCTGACTTCGTCGATTTCACCAACCAAATAGCGCCCGAGGTCGATGATGTGTGCGTTGATGTCTCCGTGTGCGCCGCTGCCGGCGAGATTGCCTTGCAGTCGCCAAACGAGCGGGAAATTCGGATCAACAATCCAGTCCTGCAAATAGCGCGCGCGGTAGTGGTAAATGTCGCCGAGTTGGCCGGCGTCGATCATGTGTTTGGCGAGGACGATCGCCGGGATGCGTCGGTAGTTATGACACACCATTTGCACGTTGCCGGTTTCGGCGGCCACATCGCGCATTTCGCGAGCCTGATCCACGTCGAGCGCCAGTGGTTTTTCGCAAAGCACGGCCTTTCCCGCCCGGAGCGCGGCAATCGCAATCTCGGCATGCGTGTCATTGCCGGTGACGATATCCACCACGTCGATTTCCGGATCCGCGATGACGTCGCGCCAATCCGTCACCGTTTGCTCCCATCCGAGCGCGGTCGCGGCCTCCGCCACCGCCACCGGATCGCGCCCACACAGGGTCTTCAGCACGGGCCGCGCCGGAAGGTCAAAAAAGTAGGGAGCCTGACGCCACGCATTCGAATGCGCCTTGCCCATGAACTTGTAGCCGATCATTCCGATCCGGAGAGATTTTTGCATAATGGGAAACTGAGGGGTTGCGATGTCTTATATGTTGCGGAGAGGCGAATTTGTCACGCAGTTCCGGCAGTGAATTGTGGTCGCGATGCTCCGATTGCAGCATATATTCCCGCCAGCAAAAAATCATGGATTCGATCACACAAGCTGCACTGGGTGCCGCCGTCGCCGAGGCTGGAATGGGCGGCAAACGGCTTGGAAACAAAGCCATCCTGTGGGGCCTTGCGTTGGGGACATTGCCCGATTTGGATGTGCTCGCAAATCCATGGCTGGACTCGGTGCAGCGGCTCGAGTGGCATCGCGGCGTTTCGCACTCGTTGCTTTTTATGATACTCGCCTCGCCACTGATCGGTTGGGGGATTTCGCGGCTGCATCATGGACGTGTCAGCGTCGTGCGTGCCGGATGGACTGTCTTCGCGATTCTTTTTACGCATGTCCTGATCGATGTATTCACCGTGTATGGCACGATGGTATTCGAGCCGTTCAGCGACCGGCGGATCGGCACGAACAACCTGTTTATCATCGACCCTTTGTTCACGCTCCCGCTGCTGATCGGGCTGGTCGTAGCATGGTTTTCGCGCACGAACTTTCATCGAAGAAGTTTCTGGAATCAAGCGGGCCTGATTCTCAGCTCGATCTATGTGTTGTGGAGTTTTGGGGCAAAAGCAGTGGCTGATCGACAGTTCGAGTCAGCACTGCACGACCAAGGGATTGCGTTCACCCGCCGTATGAGCGCGCCGACCCCGTTTAACACCATCCTGTGGCGCGGGCTCGCAGAATCCCGAGATGGCTACTGGGTCGGGTATTGGTCGTTACTGGATCGCGAAAAACCGATTCGGTTTGATTTTATTCCGAGAAACCAAGAGCTGCTCGCGGACGTCGCTGAGACACGAGCGGTTCGAAGGCTGATTTGGTTTTCCGACGGGTATTTCAGCGCCAGCACAAATGGTGATGAGCTCGTCATCAGCGATTGGCGATTCGGAGAAATCCGGGCCTCGATGGAGCCGCTCGGACCGGAGAACCCTCCGGCATCGATCTTCGCATGGCGGTTGGAGCCCGAGAACGGCGAGCTTTTGCCCGTAGGCGTGCGCGTCTCCGTCGATCGCGGTCAATGGCTTCAGCTCATCTGGAAACGGATGCTCGGCGAAGAGTGAAGTTCGCGGTGCGCGTGAGGTGGCGGAATTTTGCGCGTGCCTGCCTTCGGAGCCTCACAGAAAACTCAGCGCCGCCACCTTTCTTTCCGAATCCCGCTTGCACTCAATTTTTTCTCCATTTGGTGACTTCCCCTGATCTGATGCTGGTGACACCGACCCCGTTCGATGCCTGAATCATCAGATTGCTCTCTGACTCTATTCAACCGTGGATAGGCTATGCGATTTTAGGATTGGCACGCCGTTGAGGATTTCCAATGTGCCTTCGATTTTGAGGGTTCGAGCGGCGAGTTGGACGTCGTAGTCGAGCGGGTCGCCATCCGGGCCGACCAGAAAATAGACGACACCGCTTTCGTCGGCACCCCGAACCAGCAGGCCCGGAGCGATCCCGCCGCTGAGGCAACGGACGGCACAGGCACGATGCACCTTGCCCGTGGCCGGACGCATCACTCCCAAAAAACACTTGGTATCGACGAGCTCCCCGACAAATGTGCCCGCACCAATCATGACGGAGGATGGTGGCGCAATGCGCTCCTCAGAAAGGACTGCCGGGGTGCTTGAAGCGTTGATTTCAATCATCGCGGTGCCATCCCGATGGATTAGCGAACCTTTGAGGCGGACGCGTTGGCCGTCAAACTCACTGAGAAGATCGGGTGGGGGACCAAATTTGCCCGCTCCCACCAGCAGGTATGGCTGAGAACGATCCGCAGAGATAAGCATGGGAACGGGCTGATCATGGAGGATTCCCTCAAAATCTTTCACCACACCGAATTCAAAAGTCCCTGGGTCGATAGGATTTTGCATCCATGCAATCGTTCCAAATAGGATTGGTACAAACAGCGCAAGACCAATCACCATGCGCCGCAGAAATCCGCTTACGGACATTGGGGCAGAGCGTTGCCAGCCGACGTAAAACTCATCACTCAACGCAGGTTTCACATCGGGGAGCGGTTCTCCTGGTGATTCGGTGCCGGGTGGAAAAGCTTGAGGATGCACGTAGATCGCATTCTCCAAAATGCGAACGCGGTAGGTAGGAAGGATTTCGTGAAAGGGAGGAGGGCTGCATCCGTCCTTTGCAAGGTATTGGTAGCCGTGCCATGGACAGGTCACACATCCCGCAAGGATGCGGCCCTCGCCAATCGGACCACCTTGATGCCGGCAGACGTTGGAGAGCGCAAACACACGTCCGTCCTGCGCAAAGAGCGCGATCTTTTCTCCGCCGACCTGCACCACGCGCCCCACGCCTTCGTGCAATTCCCCGGCGCTCAGGACCCGCTGAAATCCATCGGCTTCTGCTTCACGGTTGACGCGGTTTTTTTGAATCTCGCGGACTCTGGCAGCGACGTGCAATGCCGTTAAAAACAGGAAGCCGACACCCAACAGAATTGCCAGGGCCGGATGTCGTTCGCTCTGAAGCGCACCGAGGAGAACATGAATGAGGACCAATCCGTAGGCCACATACACGCCCAAGTGCAACATTTTCCAAACCGAGGGACCGAGGGTTTTCAACCAAAAATCGTGGCTGGTCGCGGCCATGAGGAAAAAAATGCACAGCGCGCCAAAGCCGAAGATTTCAAATGGGAAATGCGCCCACTCTCCCGAAGTATAATCCCGGCTGTAGGCAGTAAAAATGCTGACCAAAGCGAACTGATCCCCTCCCGCGTGAAATTGAAGGGTGGCAAAAGCCGCATGGAGAAAGGCGAGCGCAAAAAGAGTCACGCCAAGATGCCGACGATTGTAGAGCAGCGGCAGGAAATGCGGGTTCAACCGCGCCAACGGACCAATTGCCAGGATGAAATGCAACAGCACCAGCGCGGACACCGCCGACCAACGAATAATCAGTGTCTCCGGGGTGATTCCCGGTTTGAAAATCAGGGAAACTCCTGCAAACGCGGCCAACCCCAGTAACAGCAACCCGACAAGGGTCACATCATAGAGCTTCTTCTGCGGGTTCCACGAAATTGCTCGGTAGGTAAGGCTCATCGATTTGGTTCTGTGGGCAATGATTGAGTTCCTGTCTCGAGCACGGGCACAGGGCGGTTGGCGAGAGCAATAAACGCAATGGGGGGAATCAACACGATCCACATGAGCACGGCGATCGCGTGCCATCGCCGGATTCGACGCTGGGAAAACGGTCGCTCCACCCCGCCAAGAAAATGTTTACCAAACCACAGCAACGGCCAAAGTGCGGCAAAGGCGGGCAAGACCGCCAGACGAAACGGCAGATTGCCTTGCGCTGCCGTTTCGCTGACACGCGAAGTTTGGAATTTGAGGTACCAAATACCAAATCCCAGCCCGACCAGAGCGTAAGCGGCTGCGATCCAAATCACGCCGGATAAGATTGATTCGAGTGTCATTATAGGGTGGTCGGTGGTTATCGAATTTCCTTACGCCGGGAGTGTTGCCGATTCGCTATTGACCAGACCTGACGCCTTGTGAATTTATCCCAGCGATCATAGATCCCAACGCCGATTGCACCCAAGTAGTAAAGTTGTAAGGTTTGGAGGTCGGCAGCGTCCAACCGGGTATGCAAAAGTCACTATCCGTCACTCTCCTTGTCATCGCGGGATGCTCCGCGATTGTCTTTTTCGTCCAAACCGGCATTTCCAAACTCCATGCAGAAAACTCGATGAATACCGATCTCACATCCCAGTCTGAACCCATAGTCGTCCGTCTGATTGACGCCAAAGGAGCACTATCCGAGCCGCAGGAGGTGCCGTCGGTGGTCCGTTCTGAAGCCGAGTGGAAACTGCGTCTTTCCGACGAGCAATACGAGATCGGGCGCACGCATGGCACGGAGCGCGCATTCTGCGGAGTTTTCCACGACAACCACAAATCGGGAGTTTACCACTGCATCGGCTGCGGACTGCCATTGTTTCGCTCGGATGCGAAGTTCGATTTCGGGACGGGCTGGCCGAGTTTTTTCCAGCCGGTGGCGACTGAAAACGTTTCGAGCACGATCGACAGTTCGTTCGGCATGGTGCGTGAGGAAGTCCACTGCACGCGTTGCAAGACGCATCTGGGCCATGTGTTTCCTGATGGTCCGCCACCGAGCCACAAGCGGTTCTGCATCAACTCGGCCGTGCTGGATTTTCAAGAATCACCTGCTCCGAAAACGGAAACGATCTATTTTGGCGCGGGATGTTTCTGGGGAGTCGAGGAGGCGTTCGGAAAAATCCCGGGCGTTGTTTCCACCGAAGTCGGATACGCCGGGGGCCACACGCCAAACCCGACTTACAAGGACGTCTGTTACCACAACACCGGTCATGCGGAAGTGGTGAAAGTGGTGTTCGACACGGCAAAAGTCCCGCTAGACAAGATCCTCGATACATTTTGGACGATTCATAATCCAACCAGCGTCAACCGTCAGGGCCCCGATGTGGGGAGCCAGTATCGCAGTGCGGTATTCTACACCTCGCCCGCGCAGGAGAGGATCATCCGTGCATCCATGGAAAAACTAAGCCGCGATGAAAACATCGCCGGGCGAATTGCCACACAAGTGGATCTGGCAGGCCCATACTTCAAGGCTGAGGAATACCACCAGAAGTATGCAGAGAAGCACGGGGGTGGCTTTTGTCACGTGCCGAAGTCGTGAGGCTTTTTGAAATAATGCTGTAGAGTTTAGCCCCGAGTTCTTTCCGGTTCATTTCACCAATCGGTTCGCCGAATTCAATGTGGACAACCGTGCGGTCTGCGCCCAGAGCGGCCAGTAAGTGCGGAAAAAAAACGTCCTCGCCGTGGTAAGCGAGTTGACGATTGGGGAGACCGTCCTCCGAGGTGTAGCGCAGAGTGACCGGCGTGGTCAGGAGATCGCTACGCTCGGCGACAGCAAGCAGGGCGGTGCGAAACGGCAACACGTGTGAACCATCGGTGCTCGTGCCTTCGGGAAAAAGTACGACAGGAACTCGGGCGGCGAGGATGGCCTCGATTTCCGGGATCGGTTGCGCTGCGCGCACGCGGACGTCGCGATCCACGAATACAGTTCCCCCCATGGACGCCAGCCAGCCGAAAACCGGCCATCCACGAACCGACTTTTTGGCCACAAACGCGCACGGCATAACAGTCCCGAGAGCGAGAATGTCCACGTAGCCCAGATGATTGGCAACCACCAGACCGTCGGTGGGCACCATCCCATTCATTACGACGCGACCATGCAGAATTCGCAATGAGCGACGGCACATGATCTGCATCCATCGTGCACGCCTCTCCTGCTCGTTCAGCCGACCGGCGAACTTGAGAAAGATCCAGGTGGGCCATGCGGAAAGCACAAAGAGGAGCAATCGCAGAATCCCCACGCCAGTCCGGAGAAATCGACGAACGCTGCTACCGGCCTTCATTTTTCCAAAGACTTAAGAAAGCGACCGGACGCCGTGGGGTTCGCCGAGTGGAGATCGAGGATGGTCAAAAAATCAATGGTTCCAAACTCCCGGTCGATCGCGGGCGCTCCGCAGATTTTGGCTCCTACCCCGAGGTAAGCCCGCAGGAGTCTGGGGATCGGGAAACTGTCCGACTCGGGCAGCGCATCGGGCAGCGCATACTCCGGTCGGGGCAAGGTCCGGAGTGGTTCGGGTGCCAAGTGACCGGATTGCTGGAGCTTGAGCCACGCTGCATGTCCATGCGCCGGGGACTGCGAGGTCAGCGAGCTGCATCCGACGAGGTAGCGGCAGCCATGGGCTTGTGCGTAATCGGCGATGGCCTGCCAAAGAAGGAGGACAACGGTCGCGGTCCGGTGTTGGCGATGAATGCAGGCACGCCCCAGTTCCAAAAGCTGATCCTCAATCGGCGCGAAGGGCTCAAAATCAAATTCCTGCGCGCTGTAAAATCCGCAGCCCGTTCGCGCCATCTGACCGGTTTGCAGCCGATAGGTGCCAACGAGGCATCCGGTCTTTTTTTCAATGACCAGCAAATGCTCCATCACGGAATCAAACTTGTCACAATCGAGCTTCGTAGCGTGGGATTCAGAAAACCCCTCGCCAAGCTCCTGATTGAAAACTTCGTAACGGAGCCGGAAGGCGGCCATAGAATCCGCCTCGCACTCAGCCAAGCGAACTTCGTAAACGTGTGACAAACGGGAAAGCGAACCCAGCATTCTCAATCCGATTCGGGGAAGCGAAAATTCTGTGGATAGACTCATCGACGATCTGACGGGGAAGTAGACTAATCCTTACGCGGATTTTTGGAAATCCTCAATTGGGATGATTGTAAGGTTTCGGGGGCGGCTTGCGACTTACCGGTGTCGTAACCTGCCCAATTACGGGTAGGCACGACCTAACTAAGACAACAAAACGACCAACTCATATCATGAAAAAAATCACTCAAATCCTCAGCCTGATACTTGCCGTAACCATTGGTTTCTCAGCGTCATCCGTCAACGCTCAAGCCAGCGGCAAAGGCGCAGGCTTTATTGGAACTATCACCTCTATGAACGCCGATGCCCACTCAATCATGCTCATGAATGAGGCTGGCGAGGAAATGATGGTCATGGTGGATGGTAATACCGTCATTGTCGACGAGACCGGTAACGCCATGAAAATGACGGACCTCGGCAAAAGCATCAAGGTCCGCATCACAGGCGGCGGGAAGACACCAGCGTCCAAAATCGAAATCATGAAGTAACCAGTGAACCAATAGGTTGGCTCGGTAGAGCCGCCTCTCGACGGGGCCGGGCTGCGCTGGGAATCGCGCAGCCCGCTACGTCGCGCTAAAAATCGGGATTGCTCAGTAGCACAGGATCCCGCAGTTTGGCGTTAATGGAGACTCCGGCTGGAAAACCGAATTATGGAGATAACGAATCTACCCATCCGGCCGATTGGCTGACGGCGCACGGAGATTTTTTGTTTCGGTTTGCCATGTCCCGTGTGCGCACCCGAGAGATCGCAGAAGACTTGGTGCAGGACACGTTTCTGTCAGCGGTCAAGGCGAAGGACGGATTCGCCGGCCGCTCAGCGGTCCGCAGTTGGCTCGCCGGGATTCTGAAGCACAAAATCATTGACCATTACCGGAAACGAAACCGGGAGAATTCGTTTACCGACTTGAACTTTTTGAATGGTGAGTTTTCTGAAAAGTTTGATGGGGAGGGTTTCTGGAATCATGATCTCGCTCCTCAGGATTGGAGACCACCCTCCGATGAGGTGTTGCACCGTGAGGAGTTTTGGAATGTTCTCCGGGATTGCATGGACAAACTTCCCCCGCGGATCGCGGACGTCTTCCGGTTGCGAGTGGTGGATGACTTTGATGGGAAAGAAGTCTGCGCGTCGTTGAATATTTCGGAGAGCAACCTCTGGGTCATGCTGCATCGGGCGCGAATGGCGCTGCGGGAATGTTTTGAAAGGAATTGGTTCGGCCTTCCGACCGAAGGAGGTGAACCATGAAATCCAAGCCGTTCGCCTACATCAAAGATAAGGCCACCGATTGGGTTTGGAGCCATACGCCGTGCTGCAAGGAGATGACCCGGCTGCTTTCGCAGGAATGTGATGCACCCCTACCTTGGGGGCTGCGCCTGCGGATGCGATTGCATTTGCTTTGCTGCCGGTGGTGCACCCGGTATCGGAATCAACTCCACATGATCCACCGTCTCCTCGCCGGTCTGTCCCGTCATGAATGTGAACATGGCGAGGAACATCTGTCCGAGGAAGCCAAAGAACGCATTCAGCGGGCACTCAGAGATCTTTGATTTTTTACCGTAAGGAATCTTCGCCCGCTCCGACAGAAGCAGTAATGAAATACCTCGCTTTACTCAGTCTCGTGCTTTTCGGAATCACGTTTTCCGCTTCCGCGCAAGCGTTGCTTAACATCGATAAATCCGGGCTGGCAATCAAAGGCCACGACCCCGTCGCATACTTCGTCCTAGGTGCTGCAACCAAGGGCGACCCCCAAATCACCGCAATTTTCGGGGGCGCAACTTATCGCTTCGCCTCCGCCGAGAACAAGGCCGTCTTTGACAATGATCCCGCCAAGTATGCACCGCAGTTCGGAGGATTCTGTGCCTGGGCGGTTTCGCAGGGCTACACAGCCTCCATTGACCCCAACGCTTTTCAGATCGTCGATGGCCGGCTTCTCCTCCAATACAGCTTTGGCGTGCGCAAGGACTTTAGCAAGGACACGCAGGGGAACCTGAAAAAGGCCGATGCCAACTGGCCAAGTTTGGTGCAGAAAAAGGGGAAATAACCCTCATCTGAGACGCCATCAAAAAGGCCAATAAGGTGCGCCATATTTTAACAGCCCTGATGCTGGCAGGCACAGCCTTTGCCGCTGGAGCGCACGCGAATACTCTGCTGGAAAGCTCCGAGGAGCGCATCGACCTCGTGGAGCTTTTCACTTCCGAAGGCTGCAGCAGTTGTCCGCCCGCGGAAGCATGGCTGGGTAGCTTGAGAGATGATTCCGGCCTGTGGAAAAAGTTCGTTCCGGTCGCGTTCCATGTCAATTACTGGGATTATCTGGGCTGGCGTGACCCATTTGCCTCGGAACAATTCACCCGGCGTCAGAGGACTTACGCGGCCGAATGGAATTCAACAACCGTCTATACGCCAGGCTTTGTGCTGAACGGTAAAGAATGGCAACGAACAAACCCACTTCCAACGCCAACGGGGGAAAAGGCCGGACGCCTGATGGCAAACATTTCGGAGGGTGGAACGTTGGATGTTTCCTTCCTACCCAGCAATAAAATCGTTGGCCTATTGATCGTCGAAGTCGCATTCCTTGGCCAAGGTATTAGCACGAACGTGAAACACGGCGAAAACGCGGGGAAAAATCTCCAGCACGATTTCCTTGCACTGGCCATGGTTCAAGGTGAGTTGGTTCAATCCGCATCCGGACTATTTGAATCCCGGCTTGAGCTTCCAAAAACCACGCTCGCACCGGTCTCGGCGGTCGCCGCATGGGTGAGATCGCCTGAAAGCCTGACTCCGATTCAGGCCGTGGGTGGTTGGGTGCAACCATAGCTCTGCCAAACCCAGCAAAACTAAAGCGCATGATAACTGGCACTTTCCGGATGCATCTTGTAAGGAAACATTGCTTTCCCCGACAAAGCAGCAACTGATGAACTCACACAACAAAACTCTCATTGTGGCTGCTTGGATCTGCAAGGTCGTTGCCGCGGTGATTCTACTTCAAACGCTCTTTTTCAAATTCACCGCGGCCCCTGAATCGGTCTATATTTTTACGAAAGTCGGAATCGAACCATGGGGTCGCATCGGCTCGGGTTTGGTGGAACTCATGGCTGCCATTCTGCTATTCGTGCCGGGCTTCACATGGTTGGGTGCGGGTCTCGCGCTTGGTGTGATCGGCGGCGCGATCATGAGCCATCTCACGCTCCTTGGCATCGAGGTGCAGGGCGATGGAGGACTGCTGTTCGGTCTGGCCGTTCTAGTAGCCATTGCCTGTTCGATCCTTCTGTGGATGGACCGTGCTCGCATTCCCGTGCTCGGGAAAATGTTGCCTAAATGAAATCCGCATCCTTGATTGAAGCGATGCGCCGGTGCCTCACCGATGGAGAAGACTTGGTCTGCCAGCTGGATGACAAAACCTACGTCCGCCGCGCGCCCGAGGTCATGAACGGATCGGTCGGCGGACATTACAGGCACATCCTCGATCATTTTAGGAACCTCCTCGAGGGGGATTTTGAAGGTCAACTGGATTACGATTGTCGCGCTCGCAACACCCCGGTGGAAACCAGACGCGACTCCGCACTCGCGGAAACCCGACGCTTGATCGCTTTGATTGATGCCCTCGACGAGGTCTGGTTTGATCGGCAACTCGAAGTGAAAACCCGCATCCACTATGGAGATTCGACCTCCACCTCTGTGGGGTCCACGTTTGGACGTGAGGCGGTGTTTTGTGTCATGCATGCTGTTCACCATTACGCTCTGATCCGAGTCATCTGCGGTCGGATCGGTTGTGAACTTCCCTCCACATTCGGAGTGGCTCCATCCACCGTGGCGGCAACCGCCTCGTGCCTCCAGCCCGCAGCGATTGGAAGTTCATGATTTATGAAGGAGAGGGATTGGCCGCTCTTTCCATCGCCTTGGTGACATTGGTTTCCGAAGATGCTGCGGTGATTGGTGCTGGGGTGCTTGCCTCGGTGGAAAAGATTCAATGGACCACGGCATTTATAGGCGGCTTTCTAGGAGTCTGGCTGGGGGACATTGGGCTTTATGCGCTGGCGCGAATCTTTGGCCGTGGACTGGTGGACCGCCTTCTGCGCAACCGCGCGCGGGCCGAAGAACGCCTGCGAAATAGTCAGGCGTGGTTTGAGCGCCACGGCTGGTTTGCACTCATCCTGTGCAGGGCAGTGCCCGGCACGCGACTGCCGACCTATCTCACTGCGGGCCTGCTGTGCATGCCCGTCTGGCGCTTTGTCGCAATCACAGGAGTCGTCGCGTTCATCTGGGTCGGAGTGCTTTTGGTCGTGGTTGCAAAAATCGGCGCTTCCGCCCCGATGTGGCTCGAAATGCAACGGCTGCCGCTTGCGTTGGTCGGAGCCAGTCTGCTCGGTCTCGTTTTGGTCTGGTGGCAGAGGCGAAACATCGGCGCTTGGCTGAATCGATTCCCGGCCTTCGCGCGCTGCCTCCAATGGGAGTTCTGGCCGGCGGCAATCTTTTATTTCCCAATCGCGATTTGGTATGTCCTGCTCGCGTTGCGTCACCGCTGCGCCACGCTCCCAACCTGCGCAAACCCCGGCATGTTCACCGGCGGCATCATCGGGGAGTCAAAGATTGCCACCTTGCTTGATTTAGAACGCAGCAGTCCAGATTGGGTTGCAGCAGGTTTTTTGATTCCAGTCGGTCCGATTGATGAGCGCATGTCCACACTAACTGCTGGCATGGCGGCCCGCCAGCTCGACTATCCCATCGTGCTCAAACCCGATGTCGGTCAGCGAGGTAGCGGATTTCGGCTGATCCGCTCGGCTGAAACCGCCGTGCAGTGCCTGCTCCATGCCGATGAGCCGATGATCGCGCAGGAGTATCTACCCGGACCGCACGAAGCCGGGGTGTTCTACTATCGTTTTCCCGAGCAGGAGCACGGTCGGATTTTTTCGATCACTCAAAAGGTATTCCCCTGCCTCATCGGTGATGGACAGCGAAGCCTTGAGGCCCTCATTCTTGCTGACCCACGAGCCCGTCTGATGGCCGGAGTGTATCTGCAACGCCACGCCACGCAGCGCGCCCGCATTCCGGCTGCGGGTGAAATGGTCCGCTTGGTCGAAGCCGGAAATCATGCGCAAGGCTGTATTTTTGAGGATGGCAAAGATGCGATAACGCCGGAGTTGGAAGCGCGGATGGATGTCATCTCGCGGGGATTGGAGGGCTTTTTCATTGGGCGGTATGATGTCCGATTCGCCGACTCCGCCGCATTCGCACGAGGTGAGGGATTCAAAATTCTCGAACTCAATGGCGCGGCCTCAGAGTCCACTAACGCCTATGCCGCCTCTCATTCGTTGTTCAAAGCCTACGCCGTCCTCTTCGAACAATGGAGGTTGGTTTTTGCCATCGGTGCCGCCAATCGAAAACGCGGACACCGCCCGACCTCGTGGAAAATTCTGCTGACGGAGTGGCGGGCCTACCGTAAGTGTTCAAGCCGACGTTCCATCGCTGACTGACTCATCCTATGTGCACGCTCTCGTTTTTGCCACTCGCGGACGGCTTTGCCCTTGCGATGAACCGCGATGAACAACTCAATCGTGTAACCGCCCGTCCGCCCTCGCGTCATGCCATCGGCGGAGGATTTGCTATCTATCCTGCGGAGCCCGGTGGCGGCACATGGATTGGCGTCCGCGAAAACGGGTTCGCCATGGCATTGCTCAATTGGTATGCCCACCCAGTCCGTCCAGATTGCCTGAGCCGGGGACGCTTGATTCCTCAACTTCTCAACGGGGGTGATTACCAATCGGCAACCAACCAATTTGTCGATGTGGATCTCGCTCGAACCAATCCCTTTCGGTTGGTGTGCGTTGACACGACATCCGAGGTTATCAGGGAGTTTCGTTGGGACGGAACCGTCTTCTCATTCGTGGACCACCCGTGGAAAATCGCTCATTGGTATTCCTCCGGATTTGACGAGCCGGGTGTGATTGTGGCGCGGTCGGCTGTGGCCCGAAAGGCCGCATTACAGTCAGACATGGGATCGATCGCTTGGGTCCGGCGGTTGCATGCCTCTCATGAAGTGGAACGCGGGCCGTATTCGATCTGCATGCACCGCACCGACGCGCAAACCGTGAGCTACACCGAGATCGAATTCACCGCAGACCACCCCGACCTCCGCTACCTCCCCTGTTCTCCGTGCCAGGCAACCCCGCTGCCTACGGCCTCTCCAATGTGACGGAGAAATCCTACGCTCCCCTTGATGACGAAATTCCACCTTTTGCCAATGGATCAATCGTAGGCAATCCCGGTGAATACCTCAATTGGGACTCGACCCATGGCACGACCACCTTCAATGCGCTCATCGCTGGAGCTGCCGATTACGCGTGTTGGGAGGTAGAGTTGAGGCGTGAAATGACTGACTTCAGCGCAGCCGGGCAGAGTTTAGAAAAAGCGAGCTGGCCTTAGCATCTGCGGTTTTCCGATGTTCGATGGCAAATCACACTGCTGCCACGCGGAAAATCCTATTTCCGCGGCACCCAGTGCTCACCCGCGCTGGAATGTCAGCGGGTCGTCGAGTTGCTTTTTGGATTCGCGGGCGAGCAGGGCACTGAGTGCGAGCAGCGAGATTAAGTTGGGCACTGCCATGAGCGCGTTCGCAGAGTCCGCGAAGTTGATGACGAGAGAACTTGGCGAGGTGGCTCCAAAGTAAATCGCAATCACCCAGAGCCAGCGGTATGCCGGAATGAGCTTGGTTCCGCCGAGGTATTCGATGGCTTTTTCGCCGTAGTAGGACCAACCGATCAGCGTGGAATACACGAATGTCACCAACCCGAGCGTGAGGATCGGTTGACCGAAAATCGGGATCGATTCGAACGCACGGTGCGTCATGGCGGCACCCTTTTCGCCGGACTCCCATGAGCCGGTGACGACCAAGACCAAGCCCGTGAAGGCACAAACGACGACGGTGTCCCAAAATGTTCCGGTCATCGATACGAGCGCCTGCTGCGCGGGGTTTTTCGTCTTCGCCGCTGCGGCGGCGATCGGTGCGCTGCCAAGGCCGGATTCGTTGGAGAAAAGCCCGCGCTTGACCCCGGCTTGAATGACCGCACCGATAGCCCCGCCCGCCAGCGCAGTGCCGCTGAACGCGTCCGACACGATCAACCCGATGGCTGCCGGAATTTCCGCGAAGTGAATCCCGAGAATGATAGTGCATCCGAGGACATACGCGATGACCATGAACGGAACCAGAACGGAGCAGAATCGAGAAATCCATTTTATCCCGCCAAGCAAAACGGCGCCTGTGGAGACGGCCAAGACGATCCCAACGATCATCTTCAGCGTTGTTGCGTCGAAGTGCGGAAACACCTCGACGAGTTGCTGGGCGACAGCTTTCGCTTGAAACATATTGCCAATTCCGAAGGCCGCGATGGCAGTAAACACCGCGAAGATCACACCGAGCCATTTCATCTTCAGGCCATGCTCCAGCACAAACATCGGGCCGCCGGACATCTCGCCGCGGTCATTGCGAACCCGGTATTTCACCGCAAGAAAGCCCTCGGCGTATTTCGTCGCCATTCCGAAAACACCGGTGAGCCACATCCAAAGCACAGCGCCCGGACCACCCACGCCGATCGCCACGGCAACACCCACGATGTTCCCCGCGCCCACAGTGGCGGCAAGTGCCGTCATCAACGCCCCAAAATGGCTGACGTCCCCTTCCGCCTTTCCGGCCGGCTGGAACGTTAGTTTAATCGCGGGAACCAAATAGCGCTGAATAAACCCAAGCCGCACCGTCAAATACAAATGCGTCCCAATGAGCAGCACGAGGAGCGGCAAACCCCACAAAATCCCGCTCAACCAATCAAATATCCCCGTGAGTTGATCCACCATCGCTCAGCAGTAGAAGTCCACCCCGCTCGCGCGCAAGAGAAATCATCGTCCCGCCACGGAACCGAGGGCCGTGTGCCTTCAGGAGCAGTGCTGGGAGTTGTTGCTGCTGGTATATTCGGATCACTTCAAGCGGCGTCCGGGAGGTTTTGTTTCGGCCGGAGGGCAAATATCACGTGGGACACAATCATACTGACGACAAACGATCCGATCAGAATCTCCACGTAGTGGGATTCGGAGGGCCCGGTGATGCTGCCCGGGGGCAGGAATGAGATAACCATGGAAAACACGACCATGATCAACCCGGCGCCTGCCACGAGAAATCCCCCGGCTTTTCCACCCGGGATATTATAGGCACGGGCCACATCCTGCCGCTTTGTTTTGAGGACGAAGTAGGCAAGGAAAAGCAGGATATACATGGCGAGGTAGGTCACCACCGTGAGCGCCATGGCGAGCAGGAACGAGAGGTTGTTGCCACCGCCGCCGAGGGTCAGGATAAACGCCCAGATGGTGACAACCACCCCTTGGGCGAGAACAAATGGGATCGGGACATTTTTGCTATTTACCCTCGTGAAAACCTGCGGGAGCATTCCCTCTTTGGCAGCGGCAAACATCCCTTGAGCAGGGCCGACAACCCACGCGCTGACCTCGGCGACGGTCCCGAGCGCGAGCAGGATGGCTACGGGCTTGAGAGCCCACGCGAGGTGGTATTGGTCAAGGAGGACTTGAAATGTTTGGAGGACTCCCGCGCTGAGGTTGATCTGACTCGCCGGGATGACAATCGCGATCGCAAGGGCCCCCAGGATATTGATCACGATGGCAAAAATCGTGAGGAGAATGATCGCCAGCGGGTAATTCTTTTTCGGGTTTTCTAAATCATTGACGTGTGGAGCCGACGCCTCGATGCCCGCGTAAGAGAGGATGAAGGCGACAAGAACCACAAGCGTTTGCACATCGGCAAAATCCGGGAGCAACTCCGAGACGCCCATTTTTATCTGCATTGGATCTCCCTGAACGATGTAGGTGATGGCCAGTCCGATAAGAATGAATGCCGGGATCGAAACCCCGCCGACGAGACCGATGGTTGCAAGACGGGCGGTCCACGAGGTGCCGTTGAAATTGAATGCGGTGACCAGCCAGAAAATCACAAGGATGAACGCCAGTTTGAGCCACGGATTCGAATTCAGCTCCGGCCAATTCAGCACGTAGCTGAGAGCGCCCACGATGAAATACAGCATCGTGACAAATCCGACCGTTATTTGCAGCCACTGCAAAAAGATCGCAGTGAACCCCCAGCGTTTTCCGAATGCTGCGGACACCCACGTGTAAACGCCCCCGGTCTGCCATCCTTCACCGGTAGCCAATTCCGCCGCCACCAATGCGACCGGAATGAAAAAAAGCAGCCCGGCAAACACAAGAAAGAACACCAGCGAAAACCCGGAGGTCGCAAACGCCGGGTAGCTGTAAATGGTCATGACCATCGACCCGGTCATCATGAAGAATCCGGTGAGGCCGAGCGTGGGTTTTTTTGCGGTTGTCATAGGATCAATGATGGAATGCTGTGGCATTCTGGGTGCCGGCAGATACCGGGACTGGATGCGCCTCCAGATACGCGATGGCGGATTTCATGTCTTCGACGAGCAGGCTTGCAAGATCACGACTGACCCCGAGGCGAACGAGGATCCGCTGAACAACGAGGTCCTCCCGATGCGGCGGCATCGAATACGCGGGCACCTGCCATCCCCGAAACCGCAGTCGGTCAGCGAGGTCGTAGAGCGAATAGCCGGGCTCTTTTCCCGGCGCGATTTTCCAACAAAGCGCGGGGATTCCATCCGCCGGGTCTCCGCTGTAAAGCATTTCGAACGGACCAAGCGCCGCAATCTCCTCGGCGAGATACTGAGCCGTCGCGTAGCACGCGGAATGCACCTTCGTGTAACCTTTCCGGCCGAGGCGCAAAAAGTTGTAATACTGCGCGATGATCTGTCCTCCGGGACGGGAAAAGTTCAACGCAAACGTCGGCATGTTACCGCCGAGGTAGTTCACGTTAAAAATCAGGTCCTCCGGAAGGTCCTGCTTTTCCCGCCAAACAACCCACCCGCAGCCGAGCGGGGCAAGGCCGAATTTGTGGCCGGACGCGTTGATGGATTTCACGCGCGGAAGCCGAAAAGCCCACTCGATTGATGGGGCACAAAACGGGGCGAGGAATCCCCCGCTGGCACCATCGACGTGGATCGGGATGTCTAGTCCGGTCGCCTTTTGATGCTGGTCGAGCGCATCAGAAACCGCTTTCACCGGCTCGTAGCAGCCATTGAATGTGACGCCGAGCGTCGGCACGACCCCGATGGTATTTTCGTCGCACCGTTTGATCACCTCTTCGGGGGTCATGAGGAGCCGATCATTTTCCATGGGAATCTCGCGCAGTTCGACGTCCCAATACCGGGCAAACTTATGCCAGCAAACCTGCACGGGGCCGCAGATCATATTGGGTTTGTCAGTCGGCTTGCCCAGGGCCCTTTGCTTCGCGCGCCACCGCCATTTCATTGCCATCCCACCAAGCATCGCGGCCTCACTCGATCCCGTGGTGGAGCACCCGATTGCGTTGGCGACGGATGGTGCATTCCAAAGGTCTGCGAGCATCGAGACGCACCGGTTTTCGATTTCGGCAGTCTGAGGATACTCATCCTTATCGATCATGTTTTTGTCGATGCAATCATCCAGAAGCTGGTGCACCTCGGGCTCAACCCAAGTCTGACAGAAGGTCGCGAGATTCTGGCGCGAATTGCCGTCGAGCAGGAGTTCATCACGAACAGCCTGATAAATCCGGGTGGCATCATGTTCGTTCAGCGGGAAATGCTTTTTTGGAAGCACGCTCGCCAGATCTTCTGATGCGAAAATGTCGTCGTTCGGGTTACCGGGCAATGGGGGAGATGAGAGTGGCATAAGATTACTGTTGGTTGAATAGGCTGAGATTGAGATCGGCGACGATTTGTTGGATGGCGCTGGCTCCGCGCACGCTGTTACCGGATTCGTCGAGTGGCGGCGAAAATGCGACGATGGCCATGACTCCCGGAACCACACTCACAATGCCCCCGCCCACGCCGGTCTTGGATGGCAGCCCGGCTTTCCACGCCCAGGCTCCCGACTCATCGTAGAATCCAGCCATCGTCATCAGCGCAAGCAGCTTCGAAACACTGCTCGCATCCATGCAGCGCTCCTTGGTAATCGGGTTCACACCCCCGTTCGCTATCGTCGCTCCCATCACCGCAAGTTGCTTCGCCGTGACCAAAACCGAACATTGTTTGGTGTAAACATCACAGGTCTCCAGCGGATCGGCATACATGCGGTTGTAGCTGAAGAGTAACTCTGCAATCGCCCGGTTGTGCTGGTTGCTTGACGCTTCGGATTGATACACCTCATCGCTCATCGCAAGGGTCTCGCCGGCGAACTTGCTGTAGTGCGCGAGTATTGCTTCCCATTTTTCGCCGGCGTCTTTGGCTTTCACCAGACTGACCGTCGCCATCGCTCCCGCATTAACAAACGGGTTCACCGAACGCGCCGGCTCTTCAACAACCGCCAGCACCGAGTTAAACGGCAGCCCGGTCGGCTCGACGCCGATTTTTTCGTAGAGCGTTTCGGGTCCGGATTGATTCATCACCAACGAGGCCGTGAATGGCTTGGAAACCGACTCGATCGCGAATGCGTAATCCACATCACCCGCTTTGAAGACTTTTCCATCCACGGTCACAATCACGACCCCGAACAGCTCAGACGGCACTTTCGCAAGATACGGGATGTAACTCGCGTTCGCTCCGCCCTTCTCGTCTTTGAACTTCGCATGCGCATCATCGACCGCCTTTTGTAATGCCGCTGGATCGGGGGCTGTTCCGGCGTGAAGGTTGAAAAACATGCCGCAGGCAACGCCCAGAGCAACCGTGATGTGGTGGTGTTTTTTCATAGATTTGTTAAAAGCTCAGGACGGCCTGTAATCCGATCACAAGGGCGTTCGGGATGTTTCCGTATCCGCTCGGGCGAATGACATATTGGATGTCCGGCTGGACGCTCAGGTATTTGTTGAGCTGAATCACGTAGCTGGTTTCCAGCACCGCCTCATACGTCGGCGTCGTGCTGCCCGAATTCCGCGACGAGTCCGCAAACTCCGTGCTGAAGTTGGAAATGAGGAAGCACGTCAGCCACTGGTCCTGATCCCGTCCCGGAATCAGACCCTGCCAAATCGTCCCCGCCATGCCCATAAACGGGTTGCTGGCAATATCCGTCTGGGGCGATAACACAGCGCCTCCCCACACCGAAAGGTTGTGATTGGGTTCATCATGCGAGCGCCAGACCATCTGCTGGCCCATGGCGTAAAACCCATAGGCATTTGCTATCTGACCGCCGGAAAACTGATCGAACGTGTAGTTGGAATAGTAACCGCCGAGCTTGTAAATGCCGGGCAGTGTCGGGGATTTGACCACTTCCTTGTCCTTCGAATATCCGGATTCCACCGCCCCGAATGTCGGCTTCCACCCCGCTTCAAACATCATCAGGATTCCATCCCCTTGGCGGATTGAAAAATCCGCTCCGTGGTAGGCATAAACGCCCAATCGCGGCGTGGCCTGAAATATTCCGCTTGAGACGTAAACGTTTTTGGTTGGTTTGTATTTGATCATCGCCGCATTCGTTGCCGTGATCCCCGCATGGAACGGAGCATTGCTGAACAGGTTGTTCGGGTTTCCGTTGATGCCCCCGTTCACCTGCAACCCGAACGCCGGCAGCGTGGCAAACATCTGACCTGCGCTCATACGGCCGATCCGCAAATCGAGCGATTCGTCGAATAGCTTCTGCGTCAAATACAGATTAAAAAGCACCCCGGTGTCCTGCACGTAGGATTCTGAAACAACAAAATAATTGCCGATATCCTCGGATAGGTTGTGTCCAGCGCCCTCGGCAAACGAAGCATTGATCGTCGCGCCATGCCAACCAACGATCTTTTCCAAATCAAGATGCGCCCCAACAACAATCTCATGGGAATACCCGACCGACTGCGAAAGGCCTCCCGTCGGATTCGCAAGGAATACCCCGTAGTAATCAAAATACGGTCTAATACCCGTCTCTTTTTGGATTTCAGACCGACTCCGGGCGACGAGACCAAACGCAGCATTAAAATCCTCGCGCACCACTTCTGCGAAATCTGCTAGAAACCGCCGGTCCTTCGAACGTGTGCCGTATTCCAACTGGTCGTCTGTCAAACCGTCCTGATTAGCCCACGCTACCGGCGAGAACAGACACGCAGCAGTCACTACTGTCGCACTAATCAGCTGCCAACGGGGGAGAGTTTGCATCCATCAGCAGGATGCCCGGAACCTGCGCGACGGTAAATTAGACGAATGTCGTATATCGGGCGATGCCCGTCCGATCAGGCTTCAAGCGCCTTTGCCGCACCGGCACGGGGCTCAACCCCTAGCTTGGAAAAAATATTCTCAAGGTGTTTGCGAACCGTGTGTGCGCTGATCGAGAGGATCACCGCGATTTCACTATTGCGTTTTCCCTCGTCAACCCAGTGTAGGATTTCCAACTCTCTCGGTGTCAAACATGTGATGGGGTGGTTGCTGCCGTTAGCTTTTGCATGCCGCATCCCCGCCGCCCGCCCGGCGAGCAGCGCGGTCAGCACACGCTCCACACGAACAATCGATCGAAGCTCCGAATCACGAAATGCCCGCGTTCTTCCGCAATTGAGGATCATGATTCTGTTCTGGTCGGAAATGAGGAAGATCGACGCCATGTCTCGGATCCCAAGGCCACGGTCCACGACCTGATAGTGCGTGGTTTTTATCCACTGACGGTCCGGCAAAAGCAGGCTCCTGATGAATCCGCCCGGTCGCGGATTTTTTCCAAAGGCAACCATCGCCGGATGGGCCGAGGAAGCAGGAACGGTGGATTGTATAAACCGCAAGGCCCTCAAAACCGGAGATTCGGCACCCAACCACCCCTCTCCAGGGTGCAGGACTTCCAGATTTTGGAAGTCAGCCTCAAACGCACACACCGAAAAGTAATCCCCCTTCACCTCATCCCGCAAAATGGAGATCGCCGATGCCGCAACCTGCCTATAATCCTCCGAAACCGCCATTTGTTCGAGGCTATCGAGCAGATTTTGATGCCCACTGCGCACGCCGGAAGTGTAGCAAAAGCTTCCCGTCAGAGTCAACGTCCCACCTCGCCAGCGGCAACGGCCTCCCAAGTTTGTGCTTCCGGCGGAATGCACTCGCATCGAGGCGTTGATTCGATACGGTGTTGATCCATGAACTATCATGTGGTTGACCATCCCTTGGTGCGGGTGCGGGTGAGTGTGTTGCGGGATCGCGATACCGGGTTGGAGCTATTCCGGCGCACGCTGCGCGAGCTTAGTGCGCTGGTGGTTTACGAGGCGCTGAGGGACCTCGAAGAAGTCGAAAAAACCGTGCAAACCCCGCTAGCCCCCTGCCGAGGTGCCTCGCTGAAGCGGAAGGTGATTATCATGCCCATCCTGCGCGCCGGTCTCGGAATGGCGGAGGCGGTTTCCGAGATTTTGCCTGAGGCGGCCATCGGGCATATCGGCATGTTTCGCAACGAGGAAACATTGCTGCCGCAGGAGTATCTTTTGCGACTACCACCCGGCTTGGAAGACGCCGAGGTGTTGGTGGTGGACCCGATGCTTGCCACGGGAAACAGCGGAGCCGCGGCGCTGGATCGGCTCAAACAGGCGGGAGCCAAACGGCTGCGTCTGGTGTGCCTGGTCGGCTGTCCAGAGGGTGTCAAAACCATCGCGGAGAAACATCCGGACGTCCCGGTTTTCCTCGCCGCTATGGATGCCGCCCTCAACGAGCGGGGATACATCACCCCCGGACTCGGAGATGCCGGAGACCGCTACTACGGGACGTGATTGTAGAAACGTTCGCCGACAGAAACGCCTGACTAAAACTCGACCTTCAATCCCGCATACCAGTTCCGAGGCATAGCGGGGTCGATACCATCCGGGCGAATCCGAGAGTAGTAGTCCGCGTCGAAGATGTTATTCACACCACCAATCACCGACACGTTGTCACGGTAAACTTTAGCCTCGATGGTCAAATCCCACACGTCATAAGCGGGGATGAATCGAGACGCCGTGTTGGTGTCGTCTGCGTAGCTCGATCCGTTGAAGTTTCCGAGGAATGCGAGTTTCAGCTTGTCGCGCCAGTTATAAATCAGGCCGACGCGATACACATAATCCGGGGTGTATTGCGGCGTGTTTCCTTCGTTCGGGCCGCCGATGAATTCGCCCTTCATGAGTGTGAGCGCATTGAAGACGCTCAATGACCCGTAAGTATCCACCCAACTGCGATGCGTATTCACCACGTCCACTTCGGATTTGAAGGATTTACCATCATTGGCCGGAGCCGGGGCTGCTTCGGGCTGGTTAAAAATGGCATCGGCCAAGCCGACAAGGTCCAAATTGAGCGAAAGGTCCCATCCGTAGGTGAACGCGCGGCCCGAGTTTTCAATGATCGTCAGGTTTCCATTGTCTGCGGTGCGGGTGCCGATCTGGTCCGAGCTATCAATCGCCCAGAGGCTGGTATCCCAAGTGATCCAGTTGGTTGGATCCCCGCGGAATCCGACCTCGTAATTCCAAACAAAGCTTTCCTGGAGGTTTCCATCGACCGCTACGTTGGGGCCGGTTGGTACGGCTTGCGTGAATATCGGAGGACGGTATGCCTGCGAAACATTGGCGTATGCTGCCACTTGGGGCGTGAACTTATACTCCAACCCAAGCCCAAAGAGCGGAACGAAGTTGAAAAGCGTCTCGTCCTGCAACGGCAGCCCGGCCGCGGTGCGGGCGACGTTTTTGGATTCAGCGACACTTTGCCAGATGCTCTCCAAACGCACTCCCGGTGTGATGGATAGATTGCCGATTTGGAATTTGTTCTCGGCGAAAATCGAATAATACCACGTGTATCGGTTGCTCTGGTTCAGCACCCGCCCCTGCATCGCTGTCGGGCTGTTGCCCCGTCCATCGGTCCTCGGCGAATACGTGTTATACAACATCATTCCCCCGGTGAGCGTGTGCGTCTGGTCGAGCCAATCCCAGTCGTGGCGGATGCGGGGTTCGATCCCGAAGGTGTAAAACTGCTGCGTTTCGATCGAGTTCGTCTGCGCAGCCGCTCCGGTCGGCAATGTGCCGAATCCACCACCCCGCTGGCGGCGACTATAGCGCCGATAGTAATCCCACCATCCACGAAACGTGAACAACGTGCGGTCCGAGATATCCCATTCGTGAATCAACGCAAGGGCGTAGCGGCTCACCCGCATGCGGTCAAAAAACCGGGATGTCGCATTCCGGTTTTTGTCGTAGTTCACCGTGTTGGGTCCGTCTGCGAGCGTCAGACCGCCGGGCTCTCCGTGGACTTCATCATACGCCGTGACATTCAAATACCACCGCCGATCCGACGTGGCATCAAGCGCAAACGTCCCACTCCACGCATTCAGAAAAAAGTCGCTGTTCGCCTCGCGAAAGCCGTCCGTCTGTTGGTGGTCATACCATCCGTAATACCCAATCCGGCCCGTGGTGCCACCAAACGACGTGAAGTTGGAATAATAGTTGAAACTCCCGATGAGATTCATCGTTTCGAACTCGAACGGTGTATCAGTCGGTGGCTTTTTCATCACGAAGTTGATCGCACCCGCTGGCTGCGGGCCATACATCAGCGCTGCACCACCTCGGACGAATTCCACACGCTCCACCGCATCCAACGGCGGCGTGTAATACGCTTCCGGATACCCAATCATGTCCGCGAGGATCGGGATCCCATCCTCTAACACCTGAAAATACTGCATCCGGTGCGGTTCAAATCCGCGATAGCCAATGCTCAGGAGCGGCGTCGACTCCTCTGCCAAGACCAGCCCTGGCGTGGTGGCGATGACCTGACGGTAGTTGTCATTGCTGATCTCCGGCAACTCGCGCAGGTCAATGCTCGATGTCTTTTTTCCTGCGTTGATTCTCGTGCCCTCGACATCGGGTAAAAACGGACCCTCCACCTGGCGGTCGTAGTCGGCCTCGACGGTCACCGTGGACATGCGCTCGACCACAGCAGGCTCCGACTCCTGCGCCATCGCGATGCCCAAGGACCCAGCCGCGAGAGCCGAAAACATCAGTTGCTTAACAATTACTCGATTCGAAATGGAATGCATTTTCATTGGTAGGACGGGGTTTTAATGAGATTCAGTCTCATCGCACAAGAAGAAAATGTGACTCAATCTCAATAAATATTGTTTTCCTCTGAAACATTTGAGAAATTTTTCTTCAACGACTGGGTTTATGAGTTTGATAAAGTTATTTGAAGTTGGTGGACCGCTTATGTGGGTCCTGCTGGGGTGTTCCGTGGTGAGCGTCGCGATCATTGCGGAGCGCGCGGTGGTTTATTTGTGGTATGGCCTGAGACCGGACGCATGGATGGATCGGGTGTTGGTCGAGTTGCGGGCTGGGCGAATCGATGTGGCAAAATCGATGGCGGAGCGGTATCGGCATCCGGTGGCCACGATCGTCACCGCATACCTGTCGCGACTGTCGGCACCTGCGGGCATTCGGAAAGAAGCGATTTTGCGCGCGGGCAGCATCGCGTTGGAGCGCGTGGAAGCTCGGCTTCGCATTCTGGCAGCGATTGCGCATTTGGCGCCGTTGCTTGGGTTGCTCGGCACGGTTATTGGGATGGTCGTTGCGTTTGCCGCAATCCAGGGGCTGAGTGGACCCGTCAAACCCAGCGATCTGGCTGGCGGGATATGGGAGGCACTTTTGACGACCGTTTTCGGATTGATCATCGCGATTCCTGCCATGGCCGCATTTCATGCGTTTGAGAGTCATGCAGACAAAATCGCCCGCCGCATGGAAATGGTATCGGGATCGATCGATGAAGTCCTCGGGGTGGTTCCCGGGTGTGCGATGGGGACCACGGATCGGGCGGCGGCAGCACCGACGGATGACTGGAATACCGTGTTGTAGGCAGATTAAGTATGTTCCGTCGGCCCAAGCGTCCCTCGCACAGCATCGACATGGCACCATTGATTGATGTTGTGTTTTTGTTGCTCATTTTTTTCATGCTCACGTCGAGCTTTTCGCCGCCGGCCTTGCCGCTGGCCCTGCCGAAGTCTGCCGTGGCAAACGAACCACCACGGCCCGCACCGGTGGTGAGCATTGATGCGGACGGGGTGGTCGCACTCGATGGTGAGGTCTTGATTGGGGAGCAATTCGAGGCGGTGCTAAAGGACCGGCTTGCCGGAGAGGATAGTAAAGCCGTGAACTTCCGGGGTGACCGGGGGGTGGATTACGGATTGATTTTGGACATCATGAACCGCGCGCGCGGGGCCGGGGCGTCACAGATTAATCTGGTTTACGAAACGGCACCGACTCCATGAAATTCGATAGCCGGGTGGCGTGGCGGATTTGGCTTCCGGTTTCGCTGTTGGCCCTGTCGCTAGCCGCCCATGTGGCGGTGCTGCAAATTGCTGGCGTCACCAATACGTCTCCCGAGGTTTTATCGAAAACCGAGGCCGTTGAGGTGGTTCTTATTCAAGAGGTGTCACTTCCGCCAGAGCCAGCGCCCCTGTCCACTCCAGAGCCCACACCGGAACCGACCCCGGAGCCCACGCCACCTCCGGCGGTGGAAGAAATTCTATCCAGCGAAGACGCAACAGTCGAGACCACACCGGTGCCAACCCCCGAGCCCACACCGACACCGGCGCCATCACCGCGTCCGACGCCCAAGCCAACGCCACGTCCTGAAACCAAGCCTTCCGCTGCAAAGCCATCATCACAGTCAACGCAGTCCGCTGCGCCGCGTGGAAAAATGGTGGAAGCCCGCCCGGACTACGCAAGCAATCCCCCGCCGCGCTACCCCGATCTCGCACGCCGCAATGGCTGGGAAGGCGAGGTCATTATTCGAGCCCAAGTAAGCGCGAGTGGACAGGTGACATCCGCATCGGTGTTTCGGAAATCAAGCTACGCCGTGCTCGATCAGGCTGCCGTGGCCGCCGTGCGCAAATGGAAGTTCAAACCCCGGACCGTGGGCGGGCAGGCGGTCGATGCGACCGTGGAGGTCCCCGTGAACTTCTCGCTTCGGCGGTGATTTTATTACGAACGCCCTGAAACGATCTGCAGCGCTCGCGCTACGATTTCATCGACATTCCAAAGTCTGCCAATGCCCTCGTATCCGCAGGCGAGCATCCCCTCCTCCGGGCCGATGAATTCCACGGCGCGGGATTTTAACCGGGCGACATTTTCCAGCGTGGCGGCATGGTACCACATGTGGCCATTCATCGCGGGCGCGACCAGCATCGGAGCCCGCGTCGCAAGCGCGATCGATGATAGCGCATCATCGGCGATGCCGTACGAAAACTTCGCAAGGATGTTCGCGGTCGCCGGTGCCACAAGCAGGAGCGATGCCTTGTCGGCGAGTTCGATATGTCCCGGATGCCATGAATCTCCCTCGTCAAAAAGATCGAGTGTCACGGGCTGCCGCGTGAGGGTTTGGAGGGTCAGCGGCGTGATGAACTCTGTCGCGCTGCGCGTCATCACTGCATGCACCTCGCAGCCCGCCTTGCGGAGTTTGCTCGCGATGTCGGCGGACTTATATGCGGCAATCGAGCCGCTGATGCCCAAGACGATCACTGGGGCGGGATGCGGCGTGTTCATTCGTCGTTCGAGCGGATGAGGCGTTTGCTGAGGTAGCGCTCCGCACGCATCACGGCGCGGAACTTTTCGATATCTTCCTCCATGGAGCCACTAATGATCGTGTAGCGGTATTCGCGCCAGTGTTTCATTTCGGTTGTGGCATTGCGGATGCGAACTTCGATTTGCTCAGCGGTTTCGGTGCCCCGGCGCAGCAACCGTCGGCGAAGCTCATCGACACTCGGCGGCATAATAAAAACATCGGCCAACGCGCCTTGAATAAACGCATCGTTGCATGCCCGGATCGAAGCAGCACCTTGGGTGTCGATGTCGATGAGGACATCCACGCCATGTTCGAGTTGGTCAAGCACGGTGCGCTTTAATGTGCCGTAGTGCCGTCCATGAACCTCCGCGTGTTCCAGGAATTCACCAGCCGCCACCCGCGCTGCAAAATCCTCCTCGGTCAGAAAAATGTAATCCTCTCCGTGGATCTCACCGGGCCGCGGTGCCCGCGTAGTGCAGGAAACGGCGTAAACAAAATCCGGTTTTTGTCGAAGTGCGGCGGTCAGCGTCGTCTTACCGGCGCCGGATGGAGCGGACAAGACAAACAGGATACCTGTGCGGTGGAATTCGGGTGGATTATTCAAGATTCAGGATTTGTTCGCGGATTTTATCGAGTTCCACCCGGGCGTCCACGACGATTCGTGAAAGGTTCGGGTCGCCGGCTTTTGCACCGAGTGTGTTGAGTTCACGGCTCATTTCCTGACAGAGGAATTCGAGGGCGCGGCCCGATGGCTCAGCAGCCACAAGTTTTTCGGAAAATTGATCCAGATGGCTGGTGAGGCGCGTGACCTCCTCGGTGACGTCCGACCGCTCGGCAAACAATGCCACCTCGGCGGCGATACGGGATTCATCGATGGGGATCTCCAGCTTGGCTGCGTCTAGGCGTGCGGCGAGCGCGGTGCGGTAGTGTGCGGTGATTTGTGGCGCTAGAGCTGCGACATCGCACACCGTCTTTTTCAACCCGGCGATGCGTGTCCGCATATCTTGCGCGAGCGAGGCGCCCTCTTTTTCGCGCATGGCGCACAGACCATCCAGTGCTGAATTGAGCGCATTGATCACAACCGGCAGCAAATCGTCTTGCGGCGGACGCACTGAACGGATGATCCCCGGCACTTTCAAAAGCGTCGCGACATCCAACGACCCGGACAATGCCATTTCGGCCTTCATGCGTGCGAGGTCTCTCGCCACTTGGCGCGCGAGGACAAAATCGATTTGCGGCTGCGCATCAGCAACCGGGCCGCTGAGCGTGACCGCCACATTCACGCGGCCCCGGGATACACGCTTGCCGACGACATCGCGGATCGGAATCTCGCAGGCGGTTAGCTCGCGCGGCAATTGGCACGAGATTTCCAAGGTTTTGCGGTTCACCGAGGTGCATTCGACAATGCAAAATGGGTTGTCGGCGGGAGACTCTCCACGGCCGTAGCCGGTCATGCTTTTCATGGGAAAAGCGTAGCGGTCGAAACCAAATTACGAAACCGCATTTTTCCAATTCTCAATGCACCGCATCAATTGGGGCAACCAGCCGGGCATCTGGAATCAACGGCATTCATTGGCGACAGCCATTCGGCTTCCCCGGGGCGTTGTCGGAGGAACTCCTTTCAAGATGATTTTTTCGACATACGGAAGAGGATGGGCGCGGCCACACCACACACACCCCGCCCACGCAAAACCCAGTCGCGAAATCCCCATTGTCATGTGGTTCTTGATCATATCCTGAACAGAATTCACCAAGAGCACGCCCGGAACGAGGATCGTCCCGAAGGCAGCGGCAAAACGTTTCACCGTGTCTTCGACTTCGTCGGTATCCGCCTTGCTTTGAAAGAGCATGCGCCCGATTTACAGCGCGAGGTAAGAGACCTCTTCGAGGGGAAACGCCGCAGGAGACATGAAGCGGACGCTTGCACGGTCCCCGCACCAAGAACAAGGAATTTCCAAGAGCAGATCGAGTGCCGGGCTGACCAAACGCACACAATGACCTCGCAGCCACCCACACGTCTCGGTAGTTTTTCGATCCAGTTTCATGCATCACACCAAAATCGAATTTCCCCGGGTGCTTAAAAAAATCGCTGCCGAATGGTTTTTGATCGGGCTTGTCCTTGCACTTGGCGCGGCGTGGATGTTTCCCGCCCCGGGCAGTGACGGTGGGATCCTCCGGCCTGAATCGGCGACCAAGCTTGCTGTGTTCCTTATTTTTCTGAGCAGCGGACTCACGCTTCCCATCGCGTCGATTCTGCCCGGACTCTCGGCGTGGCGACTCCATCTTTATGTGCAGACGTTTATCTTTATTGGAGCGCCGGTGATATTTTTCGCGGTGGTGACGCTGCTGGGTGGCTCGCTCGATCCCGGGCTGCGGTTGGGATTTTGGTTCCTTGCCATTCTGCCCTGCACGATTTCCACGGCTGTGGTGATGAGCACATCCGCCGGCGGGGACGCGGCGGCCGCTTTGTTCAATGTGACGATTGCGAACCTCCTTGGCGTCATCGTCGTTCCTGCGATTTCTGCTCAACTGGTTGGGGACCGGGCTGGGAGTGTGGATGGAATCACTATGATCGGCCATACGGCCACCATGATCCTCCCGCCTCTAATGCTAGGGATATTCATCCGGCCATTTGCTTCGGACTGGTTTGGGCGGAGGAAAAAGTGGTTTGGCACGCTCAGCAGTGCGCTGATTCTCTTTATCTGCTACGTCTCCTTCGCCCAAAGTTTTACGAATCAGACATGGACGCGGCTGGGTGGCTCGCAGATCGGCCTCACGATTGGACTGTCGGCTTCCTTGGTTATTCTACTGATGGCGACAACTGCGGCCTTGCTACGAGCTTGCCGATTTGAGCGCCCGCTCGCGGTATCGGGATTTTTTTGCAGCTCACAAAAAACACTGGCTGCCGGAGTGCCGATGGCTCTTGCGATTTTCACTCCAATCGGTCTGGACACCAGCCTGATTCTGACTCCGCTTCTTTGCTTCTACGCCCTCTCGCTTGCCGTTAGCGGAATCGTGGTGCGTTGGCTGCACTAGATGGCCGAGCCTCCCGCCGGTGCCGGAGCAATATCTGACTTCCGCAGGGTCAGGGTTTGCCGAAACGACGGCACCCGACGGTGGTCAAAAGATTGCCAACCGGCCGAACGGGCCAAGTCTGCGAACTCTCGAAACGAAAACGCCCGCCGCACGGAAGCCCGCGCGTCGTTCCGCGTCATCGGCGCCCTCATCCAGACGGCCGTCAGAAAATCCACCCCCAACGTCCCAAGCAAACATCGGCGGAGATCGGTGACGATCACACACCGCGTAGCCAGTGCGTTCGCCCGTTGGAGAATCAAGATGGCATCTGATTCGCTGAAATGATGCAGCGCGAGCGAACAAACCACCACGTCCCATGTCCGCTCCGGCGCAAACGTCCGGATGTCTGCTTGATGAAAGCTGATATTGGCGTGATCCCGGCAAATCGCCCCCGCAACCTCCAGCGTCGCTGCCTGGAAATCCACGGCGTCAATGGTGATCGATATGTTTTTCCATTGGCACCACTCCGCGACGGACCTCGGGATATCGGCGGAGCCGGTCGCTAGGTCTAAAAGTGACCACTTGCGGTCGGTGGTGAGCATGGGTTTCAGCGGATTGAGGACCGCCGTCACCCCGCCGAACCAACGGTTCAGCGTGCGCAGATTAGCCAAATCATCCTCCAACTCCGCGGATACCGGCTGCGGCAAATCCATCCACTCCGGCGTCTGTGGGTCGAACTGGCGTTTCATTCGCGCAGTTCCAAATACGCGAGCATCCGCCCGGTTTGGCCGAGCTCACGTCGGTAGGAATAAAACCGGTCGTAGTGAGCAGCGGTGCAAATCCCGGAATCAATCACCTTGCCCACCTTGCATTCATCGAGTTGTGCGCGAATGGCAGCCGCAAAATCCAGCTCGTAGTGTGGCGGGCGGATGCACGGGCTGACCAGCGAAACGATGTCCGACGGATCACATCCGTATGCCTTGCGCATCGTCTCCAGAGTCGCGACCACGATGCGCCCTTCGGTGCCTTTTTTTCCGGAATGTGCGAGTCCGATGGCACGTCGAACGGGGTCCAAAAAATAAACTGCCGCGCAGTCTGCCACATAGATTCCGAGGGGCAGTTTCGCGCAGTTGGTGACGAGCGCATCCACGCCGGATGTCTGGCCCGGTCGTTCCACCACAGCCACATCGGCTCCGTGCACTTGCTCAGCCGTAGCGAGGGAATCCGGATTCACTCCCGCATCCCGCAATAATTGCTGATGAAACGGGAGAAGTCGGCGCATCGCAGTCTCGCGGTCAGTAACCACATCCACCCCGGGAAGCCTCGCAATAAACCCGTGGGTGCAAAAATCCGTCGACGCGAAGTCCGGCCACCGCATCACGGAAGGAGGATCCGCTGGTATCCCCCTCACTTTCGGCCTGGGACGCGCGCTTTGTTCACCGATTTCCCATCGGATGATGATGGCGCGGGCGTCGGGGTGGGCGTTGCGACCGGCGCGTCAGGAGCATTGGCGGCGAATCCGGAGATTGGGTCCTGATCGCGGAGTTTGCGTGGCAACGGCGGCTGTGGCGCTGTTGGGTCTGTGATTTTTGCAAACCGTTTCCGCTCATTCGGGTTCAATGGATCGTCGAAAAGCTCCTCGTATTGCGCATCCAGCGACAACGCCAAATTGTATTGGGCAAGCGCGGTAATGTAATCGTAGCGGGCGGTCAGCACGTTGGTTTGCGACTGCAAGAGCTGCGTCTGCGCATTCAACACGTCGAGCTGGGTGCCAGCACCGGCGTCCAGTCGCTCTTGCGAAAGGCGAAATGCTTCCGTGGCTTGAAGCACGCTGGCCTCCTGACTTTGCACGGTCTCGAGTGCGGTCTGCAAATTCGAGATCGCTTCCTGCACGTCCAAGATGATTTGGCGCACGCCGTCGTTGTAGTTGTTCACGGCTTGCTCCAACTGCGCTCGCGCCTGCATCACGCGGCCTTTGGTTTCAAACCCATCAAAGATCGCCCAACTTCCGACAAATCCGAATGTCCAGCCTGCCGTAACCTCGGTGAGCGACTCAAACGCGTTGTTGTTCTGCCACGTGTAATCCGCTTGCGCACTCACGGTCGGGAGATAGCCCGCGAATTGGACGTTCACGTTTTGTGCTTGAGCGAGCAGGTTCTGCCGCTGCGCTTTGAGTGCCGGGTTCCGTTCGATGGCCATGCGCACGGACTCGTCGATATTGATTTTTCGCGCGACGTAGGTGAGGTTTCCGACGACGTTGAATGGCACCTCGCTGGGTTTTGCGGGCGAATAGTCCATCCCGAGCAGCTTCACGAGTTGATACATCGAAATGCGCAAGTTGTTCTGCGCTTGGATCAGTGGTGGTTGCGCGTTTGCCAAGGCAACCTCGGCTTGGAGCACGTTGAATCGTGGCACTGTGCCTGCTTCATACCGGTTCTCCTGATCTTTGAGCTGCTCGCCGAGGAGGTCGACCGACTGCTTCTGCGCGACGATCAAAGCCCGGTTCAACACAACTTGGAAAAATGCGATTTTAACCTGTGCGACCACATCGTTGATCGTTTGACGAAGGAGGAAGTTCGCACCGGATTCCACCGCATCGGCAGCGCGAATCCCCGAGATCACCGCTCCCCCGTTGTAGATCAACTGGCTCGCTTGGAAACCGACGTTCCACGACTTGTCGTTCACGTATCGCCCGCCGCCCCCGCCGAGATCGAGCGGCACGGTGGTCCCATCGGGAAGTGGGATATTGATCGTATTACCGCCCGATGACGTCGGCGTCTTCGGATCGGCCAACTCGGTCGCGATTTGCTGATAGCCCGCCACGGCATCGACCTGGGGCAGTGCCTGGGCGGTTACTTCTATGACTTGGCCCCGGGTAAACCGGATTTGCTGAACGGCGTTGAGAAGTGTTGGATTTTTCTGTAAAGCCGTTTTTACGGCGTCATCGAGCGTGAAGTCCGGCACGTTCGGATTGCGGATGCTTGCGGCAAAAGCTGCAATTTGCGCGGCGGCTTGCTGGTTTGATTTCTCAACAGACTGGGCACTCGGCGCGACATCCGAGAGGTTCGGAGTGACTTGCGGCGGGGGAGGCAGGCCGGGGTCGGAGAAATTCAATGGTAGAATCGTATCCGAGAAATCGGCTGCTGTCGGGTTCGGCTGGGAAGCATTCACCGTTGGAGCCGTGGATAAATTCGGAGCGGAGAGCGGCAGCGGCGTCGGCGTTGCGCTAGGCGTCGGGTTGGGAATGGCCGACGGGTTGATGACCGGCGTCGCCGTCGGGGCGGGCGCGGGAATCGGACTGCTGGAGGCCGGCGCGAGTTCCTCAGGCACAGGCTCTGGTGTGGGCGTCGGCTGCGCGATTGCAAGCGCGCTCGTCAGCGAGAATACAAGCCAAATGGCCTTGATGTAAATTGGATGCGTCATGGGTTGCTGTTGTTTGGTTCCACCTGACAGTAGTCGAATATTTTGGTGTAGATTTGAAGCCACATTTTCCCTTCCTCCGGCTCCAAATAATCCGTGAGTTTGGTGAGACCGGCGACGATATCCTGGCGAATGCGATCCACAAGTTGCTCACCTTTCGGTGTAATCCGAACCAACACCTTGCGCCGGTCCGATTCCGCGTGCATGCGCTGCACATAACCAAGGTTCTCAAGGCGGTCCACCAACCCGGTGGCCGCAGCCGTCGTGTGGTTCATTTTTTCTGCAATCTCAGTCATGCTGAGCGACTCACACGAACTCACATGTCCAAGAAGGAAAAACTGGGGAAATGACACCTGGCCCCGCGACAGCTCGGCAGACAGACTCAACATAAGGCAGCGCTGGAGACGCAGGATGATATCTGCCAATCGCTCAATACCCTCCGCATCGATTCGGTAAGAAACAGGGTCTACAATAGAGCTGGGCGGATTCACTTTTATTAACAGGCTTAATAATCAATTTTCCCGAATTGTCCACTAGTCAATCACGGAAATCTCTACGGTCAGCACGGGTTGCTTGGTGCTGGTCGGCCCGGTTTTCTTTCGCTGTGGATGCGGAATCACAAATTCAACCGTTCGAAGGGTGCTCAGCGATAGCGCCCAATCCGACCTCCGGTCATGACCGAAACAAACAATTACGGTTGTCATTTTTGACGAGCATGCGAGTTTCAGTCTATGAAACGGAACGCGAGCCGGATCGCTGACACTCAGTCATTCGCCGGTTTGCGCAGCGCCAAGACAGCGCGCTCCCTACCCCTGTGGACCCTTGCACCATTGTTGGTTGTAGGGATAACTATCCTGCTGGTCTTCAGCTATGTGATCATTCGGGGACCCATTCCTTTTTACTACGAGTCGCTCGGGACCATGCTGCTTGCACCCGTGATTTACGTGCGCCTTTTACCCGCTCCCTACGACCACTATCTACTCATGGCTTTTGCGGCCAATCCGTTGGGGTGTTATCTGCTGTGCTGGGTCCCTGTGCTTTTGCTGGTCTCCGCAGTTTCCTGCGCGTTGCACTCGCTGAGATGTGGCTCGTTGCCCGCCGCACTGACATCACTATCAATCTGCGTCGTCGTCTTCGGAACATATCACTTTTTGCAGCCCCTTGGGTTCACATTTGCACTGCGGTAATCCAAAAATCATCGCTCATCGAGGTGCCTCCGGCGATTTCCCGGAGAATACACTGCGGGCTTTCGCAGAGGCATGGCACGAGGGCTCAGGTGGCGTGGAGTGTGACTTGCGGTTATCCGCGGACGGGAATGTAGTCGTCATTCACGACATGGACGGTCGCCGCACGCTGGGTGATGACCGTGCGATTTGTACGCTGACGCTGGAAGAAATCCGCACGCTCGACGCCGGGGTGTGGAGAGGAGAAACGTTTCGTGGCGAACGGGTGCCAACACTCTGCGAAATGCTAAACCAAACACCGCCAGGAAAGGAATGCGTCTTGGAATTAAAGGAAGGGCCGGAATTGCTGGAGTCTGTGGTCGTTGCCCTCCGCGACGTGGACTTCGACCGGACGCGGATCACCCTGATTGCATTCGACTACGATGTCATCGCTGAAGCACGCCAACGCATCCCGCAGGCTCAAGCGCTGTGGCTGGTTAGCAGAAGCCAGCAGTTCAACCAAGGAACGAATCTGGGGCACTGGCTCGTCGATAAGGTGAAAAGCGCAAATCTGCACGGCGTCGATCTCGGGTTTGGCCCTCAGGTTTCCAGAGAGTTGGTTAGCCAGCTCCATCGGAATGGATGCGATGTGTATGTCTATACGATCAATACCGCAGCGGCCTTTTCGGCGTGTATCCATGCGGGTGTGGACGCCATCACATCCGATTTTCCGGCGCGGTGGCAGAAGGGTTGATTAGGAAATTTTCGCGGAAACTCCCGGATTCCACTTGCGACGAGAGCGAAGCTCACCAAACTGACCCAAATGAACCGCCGTCTTTTTGCGACCATCGCACTTTTCTTTGTTTACTCGGGCCTTATTCCGTCCACCGAGGCTTCCACGCCGGATCGCGAATACATCCTGCTCAGCGGCGGGCCGTCGTTGATAGAGTGGGAGAAGTTCAAAGCTGAACCCCACGACCGTTGGTGGGGGAACTTTATTCGTGCCGCGCGCGTTCGAATTCAGGATCTTCGAAAAACTGCCGGTCCTACAGCGCGGATCACTTGGCTAGTCCACAAACCGAGCTATTTGCGCAGAGCGAGCCGTCAGGATAACGACGACTTAATCGCAAACATCAACTCGGTCCGAGATCGATACAATGTGAATCTCGTCTGGTTCTCCACCGGCGACGATGTCATCAACTACCTCAATCAGGGAATGCCTCGCGACCGCGTCAAAATCGCGAATTTCGAATTCTACGGACACTCCAACCGCGCCTGTTTTATGTTTGATTACAGCAATGAAATCGACAGTGCATCGAAGTCGTGGCTCCACGAGGACGAGCTAAAGAAGATCCGGCGAGGGATTTTCACCAAAGACGCATTCATCAAAAGCTGGGGATGCCACACCGGGGAAAGCATGAGCAAAGCATGGCGCAAAGCGACCGGCAAACGCATGATCGGTGCCATCGGCAAGACAGACTACTCCAACGGCCACCTAAGGGGCTGGATTCCAGCGGTGAACGGGCGTTGGGGAAGTTAAAGTCATCGTCCCACATTGCCCGTCCTGTATCGAATACACTGCGAGCGATAAGAACCTCGTTTGCTAAGGCCCTAATGGCAGCCGAATGAGTTCGCCAGAGGCGTTACCCGTGGTGTTGCTTGTCCTCCAATCCATCGTAGAATTCGAAAACCTCCGGGCCTCCCGGAGGCCCCAAAACAGATGATCGACACCCAGTTTTTTCGCATCCTCGCTCCATGTGGGTTCACCCATCATGAGCCGGTTCAGCGCCGCCTCGTCTTCCTGGTAGTCTAATCCGTGACTCCAGAGATGCCCTTGGTATCCGATTGCCACCCTGCGACCAGCCATTAGGACCGGGTGAGCGTAGTCGGGTGCCGTCGCAAACCGTGTTTCAATCGGCAAATGCGCGATGAGAGCCGCTGTGTCAACCAACTCACTGCGACTTGCCATCCGGTAGCCATGACGCCCGTCCAAACCGGCAACAAGCGAGATCGCACCCGTGAAGAATAACCCGACGATCACCACGCCTCGTCCGAGCGTCGGCAGGGGGGCGCAAACATACGTCCAGATGAATGGGACGATGACAAGCCAACACCAAATCATGATTTTCGTGTTGTCCCATGCCCACGGAGCAAACGCGATGATTGTGCAGGTTAGAAACAAAACCGTGGCGGGAAGCCCGAGCGCTAGACCCTCGCGGTTCCGGAGCCGGACAATCTGCCAAATCGCTATGATCCATGCAGGAATCATCAATCCGAAATTCCAAATCCAAAACAGCCAACCCGAGTCACCTTGCATCCAACCCGGGTGCAAACGAATACCTCCGGTCGTGGAAAATCCTCCCGTCACCAGTGCCACCGCAAACGAGGCCGGCAATAGTGCTGCAACACCGAGCACAAGAAGCTCCCTGCGACGTTCTCTGGTTTTGACTCCAATAAACACACCGACCACGCACACGCTCAGAAAGAGGAACGCATGAACACTAAAAAGCGGCATCGTAGCGTATAGCATCAAGCTCACCCACGGTGGCAACGGCCCCGGCTCCGACCGCAGCATCCGACGCCAGTGGATCAAAAGCATCAAGCCCGCCGGCACGACATAAAGGAAGTTCCTCTGAGTCACGAACATGGTCAAAAATGCATTCTTCCACTCCGCATCCTGCCCAAAATCACGCAACGCCCAGTCGTTCCCGCTGAAAATAGCAAACCCCGTCAGTCCTCCCGTAAACAAAAATGCCGCTAATCCAAACGCCCCCGCCCAACGCAATAGAGCCCATGCCGTCAACGCACTCCCCGCCAATCCGCACCAAATCAGCCCGCGCTCCATCGGCACACCAGCCAGCAGCGTAAGACTATTAAACAAATCCATACCCACCGGATAAACCAGAGGCGAGTTAGCAAGAATCGGGCTCTCGGGCCAAAATGAAACCCCGGAAGCAAGGTATCGAATCAACGAGATATGCAGTGCCAGATCACCGAGATTATACGGCGATAAAATCATCCACGAATCCCCATCCCGGTAGATCAACCAAAAAAAGGCACGCATCGCTGCGAGCGAAAAAATCAGAATCATCGCTGCAACTATCCACGATTTAAACACCGGCGCGTCGGATGCTGGCCGGGTATCCGTTTGAAACGCGGCGAAGCCACCGCAGAGCGCCGATAGCACCAGCACCGCAGAGGCGATCGGGGCGGAGAGTCCGTGAAAGGCAATACCTCCCAGAACAGCCAGCGCCACTGCTGCAGCGACAAAGACGAGAATTCCAACGACCGTGCGCATGCGCTTGTGTCCGGTTTAAGTTCCCCGCCTTGCCGTCGGCGCTTCACTCATGGTCATGCAGGCACCCTCCCGTATTCGCATCCGGAGCCCGCATGATCACTACGCTCCGCCGCTGGAGGTCCGGCGCAGTTCTTCAGCTTGGAGAACTTCGCGGCGGATGTTTTGTTTACGGATTTTCGACCACCACAGCACGATTGGGGCGGCCACAAAGATCGAGGAGTAAGTTCCGATGAGGATACCTGCCAGAATGGCAAATGCGAAATCCTGCAACACAGCACCACCGAAAACGTAAAGGGCCGCAACGGAAAGCACCGTCGTTCCACCAGTGAGGATCGTGCGTCCGAGCGTTTCATTGATCGCGGTATTCATGAGCTCGCGCACCGAGCCTGAAGCGCCGGATTTCAAAGACTCCCGAATGCGGTCAAACACGACGATCGTGTCATTGATTGAGTAACCCGCAATCGTGAGGACCGCACCAACCATGACAAGTGAGAGCTCGCCTCCAATCAATGAAAACAACCCGAGCGTGATGATCACGTCGTGCAGCACCGCAACCACCGCTCCCAATGCAAAGGAGAATTCGAAACGAACCGTCACGTAAATCAAGATGCCGAGCATTCCAAGCGCAAGCGCCCACAGCGCCCGTTTCGCAAACTCGGTGCCAATGCGCGCACCCACCGTGTCTTCGGACTGAACAACCGCGCCGCGATCCGGATAGTCCGTTTTCAGTTGTTCCAGAATTTTTGCGCTGCTCCCTTCCGGACTCCGGAATGTTAGAAGCTCGGTATTCCCCTCGCGTTCCACTTGAATCACCGTACTCGTCCCCATGCCCGCACGGTCCACGCTCACGCGCGCCTCGGCGACACTGATCGGAGTCGTCGAGCTTACCGCCATCAGATCTCCACCACGGAAGTCGATTCCGAAGTTATTCTGGCCATTGAATGCAAAGATCGCTACCGATCCGACAATCAACCCCACCGATGTCAGCATCGCAGCGCGACCCATTCCAACGAAATCGAATTTTTTCTTCGGGATGATGTCCAGCATCGAGATTTTCTTCAGCCCGCCCTTTTCGACGAGCCAGCGGAATACCGTTCGGGTTACCAAGAGGGCCGAAAACATCGACGCGATAATTCCGAGTGTGAGCGTGACCGCAAATCCCTTGACCGAGCCAGTAGCCAAAAGAAACAGAATCACCGAGGTGATGAGGGTCGTCAGATTGGCGTCAAAAATGGCGCTAAACGCCTTCTCATACGCGCCATTCATCGCAGCCGCCACGGATTTTCCAGCCGCCAGCTCCTCACGCAATCGTTCGTAAATCAAGACATTCGCATCCACCGCCATGCCGATCGTCAAAATGATACCAGCGATACCCGGCAGCGTGAGCACGAAGTTGAACATCGCCATCATTCCAAAAAGCAGGACGATATTCACCGCAAGCCCGAGCAGGGCGACAAGCCCAACGAGTCGGTAATAAATACAAACGAACAAAATCACGAAACCCAACCCGATCAGGCCGGCAGTCAGACCACTACGAATCGAATCTTTACCAAGCGTGGCCGAGACACTGCGGACCTCCTCGATCTGCACCGGATAACGAAGCGGGTTTTCCAATGCACTTGCAAGGTCACGCGCTTCCTGCTCTCCAAAACGACCTGTGATCTGGGCACGTCCACCGAAGTGATCCGTCTGGAGGACAGGTGCTGAGAGCACTTCGCCGTCGAGCAGGATCGCCATTTGGTTTCCTTTGTTGGCAGCAGCGATCTGATCAAACAACTTCGCGCCCTCTGAGTTAAACTCCAGCGAAACGCCCCATCCCGACTGGTCAAAATACGCAAATGCACGGCTGACATACTCCCCCCCCATGTCGGCGTTCCGCTTCAATAGCAGCGGGATCGAGCTCTCCTTACCCTCCGCCGTCTCGTTGAGATTTTTTACAACGTAGCCCGGGGGCATGATAGCACGCCCCGCAGCAATTTCTTCCAGCAACCCCTCCGAGTTTGGCCGAACAATCGAAAACTCAAGCTTCGCGACCCGCTGCAATTGCTCTTTGGTCGCCTGCATCCCCTCCGCATCAAGCCCCGGAATTTGAACCAGAATCCGATCGTCCCCTTGCGGTGCAATGTCAGGTTCGCTGACTCCAAACGTATCGACCCGCTTCCGGATGACCTCCACCGCACGCTCCACCAAGTCACTCGTGATGACATCCTCGGGATTCTCACGAACCACGCGCAACAGAAACGAAGTGCCTCCTTGGAGGTCAAGACCCAGCCGGATCCGCTTATCAACAGGCGTTACCTCATCGATACAGAACGCAACGAGCAGTACCGTAAGAACTAGACCAAGCCAGCGTTTGCGGGCAGCGAGTTCGGTGGCAAAATACCAACCAAAAAGTACGAGCATCAGAAGCCCAAAAGCGAATGTATATCCAGGTGACATAAAAATAAATTAATTGGAGACGCTCGGAGACGACAAGAATCGCTCCGTAGCGAGCAGCGAAGGATAGTCAACCCGCCCCCGGTGTAAAAGAAAATCAGCATGCGATTAGATCTTCCGAATCGTAATACATGCAACCGCACAATGAGATGCGCGTCGTTTCACGCTCCGCTATCGACTCGACCAATTGCTCACCGATCCCGCTTTCGCGCTCCCGCGATCCCCGCTTTGCCCCCCGGAACGCGCTTGCTCCCGTTTGTAATTCGAAACTAGCCTCTCCCATCCATGACACTGCGAAATCTCCATTTCACCCTCATTCTGTTCACCGCATGTTTTGCATGCATGCACCCAGCGTTTTCCGCAAATCCCGCAGCATGGACAGGCACTTGGTCCGCACCTAGCCTCTCCCAACCGTCCGTTCCGATCATCATCTGCCTGCATACCGGTGGGACTGCCACCGAGCACGTGGGCGATTATCGAGGAACGGGCACTTGGAAAATCGAGGGAACAGTAGCAAAAATCCACTGGACCAGTAAGTGGACCGGACTCCTACGCCCCGCCGCAAATGGCGGGTTCGAGCTGCTTACATGGAAAAGCGATACCCAACTGGACCATGCCCCAGACGACATTCAGCCGGCCCGGCGTATCTCCCCCGGACCAGACAAATGAAAGTCAGAACTGACCCAATCGAATTGTTTGGCTCGCTAGGCAGGAAAAGCAATAATAAATGACTGACCCTTAAAAGGTCTTGCGGAGGTGGCTCGGGAGGAGGCCTAGTTGCTCGCGGTATTTTGCTACGGTGCGGCGGGCTATCGGGATTCCGCGCTCGAGCAGTACCTGCAGGATTGCTTGGTCGCTGAGAGGTTTTCGGCGGTCTTCTTTTTCTATCAACTCGGAGATCGCGCGGCGCACGCTCTCGTTGCTCATGTCGCCGCCGTCGGAGGTTTGATATCCGGGCGTGAAGAAGTATTTCATTTCGAATAACCCCTGCGGCGTCTGCATGTATTTCCCGTTGGTTGCGCGGCTTACGGTGGTTTCATGGACTCCGACGGCTTGGGCGACCTGATTCATTGTCATCGGATGCAATCCGGACAGTCCATTTCTCAAAAAATCCTCCTGCCGGGAGACAATCTCCTTTGCGATTCCAAGAATGGTTTGTTGTCGCTGCTGGATACATTTGATGAAAAACCGTCCGCCTTTGATTTTTTCCCGAATGTAGTCACGAACCTCCCCGCGATTGCTCGATTCCGAGAGCAGGTCTTTGTAATAGTTGCTGACCCGCAACACCGGGATATTTTCGTTTACCAGACTGGCCGTAAATCCATCCGCGGTTTCTTCGACGATCACGTCCGCCGTAACGACATGTTCCGTGGAGTCCGAGAACTGGCGGGCCGGTCGCGGCTCCAGAGTCGCTATGAAATCCGCCGCCTCCTGAACATTCCCCACGCTCACGCTCAACCGCCGGGCGATATCCGGAAAACGGCGGCGCAGCAGCAGGTCAAAGTGATTTGCAATGATCCGGGCTTCCAAACTCCGCCCTTTGCCGATGCGCTCCAATTGGATCAAAAGGCACTCTTGCACGGTCCGCGCACCGACTCCGACAGGATCAAAGGTTTGAATCTCGCGGAGCACCCGCTCGACCGTGGCCTCACGCTGATTGGACAACCCGCATAACTCCGGAATTCCAATCTCCAGAAGCCCGGCTTCGTTGAGGTTGCCGAGAATCACGTCCGCCACCTCGCGCTCGTCGTCGCTCAATTCCACCAGCGTTAGCTGTTCCAAAAGGTGCTGTTGCAGCGTTAGCGAATTACTCAGCGAGTTGAACAAAAACTCACGGCGCTCTTCGGCTTCCGTGGATCGGCCTTCGTAGGCGCCACTCTGGGCCATGTATTCCCGCCATTCGTCATCCAGTCGCGACACTTCATCGAGGTCGGCGTCGAAATCCATGTCGTCATCGAAATCCTCTTTTTCGTGCTCCGGCACTTCCTCTTCCAGGACCGGGTTGCTCTCCAGCTCGTGCGCCACGAGCGCTCTGAGTTCAAGCACGGGTGCCTGCAGCAGTTGCAAACTCTGCTGCATTTGAGGAGACAGCGTTTGCTGCAGGGATAAACCTAGACCTTGCTCCATGCCCGCCATATTTGGCACAAGGTAGGCACAATTCCTGCTTCGACAAGCAGTTTCCGCGCCAATCGGAAAACAGTGACGTTCGATTGCTTTTGCGATTCATCCGAAACCCGTGATAGATTCCGCCCGTGGAAGTCACCGATAAACCCATCTCACGTCGCAGATTGCGAAACCGGCTGCAAAGGCAGGTGGAGGGGGTGATGGTGTCGCTTGCGCGGGCGAACCGCGGATGGCAACAAATTTTCCGCCGTCTCCAGCGCAAGCCACGCACAGTGACGGAAAGCCCGAATTTGCTTCCGACGTTGATTCAGGTTCTTGCGGCATTTGCCCGAGCGGACGGCGAGGTGTTGGAGGAGGAAATCGACTCCAGCCTCGGGTCTTTGCGTTATGATTACCCGGACGCGGTGTATTCGGAATTGCGGAAGTTGTTCCGCGACGCGCTGCATCAGCAGCAGGATCTGAATGCGATTGCGCAAAAGTTGTCGGGGCAACTCAGCGATGATCGCAAGATTTTGCTGGGTGTTCAGCTTTACGATTTGATTGCCAAGGCCGGGCTGAAGCAGGAGCAGGTGATCGCGTATTATTCGTTCATGTCCCAGCTCGGGATGGCGGAGCAGGCGATCGACATTGTTTATCAGCTGAACGCGAATGAATCGGGTGAGGCGAACAGCTTTCAGCAGGGGAACTCACCGCTGGAGTGCGTGACGTTTGGGGCGGACGGCAAGGCGGATGTCGTGATGAAGGGTCTAACCGATGAGGCGCGTTTGTATGCGTATCGGTTCAACGAATTGATCATTTTGAAGAACATGACCGATCGCGGTCTGATCGTGCAGGGACGACTGCTCAAGCACGGTGAACTCTGCCGGTTGTATCCTGGACAGCGCATCCTCATCGACGAGCACGTGCTGTCGCACGACGAATTTGTTTTCTATTTCAACGCGAAAAAGAACGTCTCGCTCCCGCAGTTATTCGTCACCATCACTGACGATGACGAGGTGCGATTGGAAAAAAACCGCACGCGTGAAAGCTGCCTGGAGGTCACGTTCGGCCTCAACGTGCGGGTCAAGGCGCTCCGGAACGTCGATGCAATTCTCAATGAAACCCGTCTGAACGCAGGGGTGACTGTTGAAGCGGCGCTCGATGACAAGATCGTCTTCCACAACGACAGCGAGCTGGCGTTGGATGACCTGCGTCGGCGCGCCAGATCGTATGGCGGGCGGTTTCAACTCAAAGCTTCCAAGTCGGAGTATTTGGTTTCCAACAACCCGGGATTGCTGAACGAAGATGACATCCTTTTGTCTCCGGGCACGGGCGGCGAGCTGCTCATGAAGATATTTTGCGATTACGATCGCAAGATTGGTCGCCTCGAGGTGATTCAGTCCGACCGCCCCATTCTGGTGCGCGGAGTGCCAGTGCGGAACTTCGCTGATTTGGCGGACGGCGATACGATTCGCGTGGATGCCGGGCAGGTGCTGCGGTGCAATTTTTCTGAACGCCTCATTGAAGAAGAGCGGAATCTGATTCGCACCATGGATGTGCGGGACCTTGTCTGCCGGTTTCGGAACGGGGATGTCGCGCTGGACGGAATTTCATTTTCTGTAAATCGGGGTGAGATGATCTGCGTGATGGGAGCGAGCGGATGCGGCAAAAGCACGATGCTCAAAGCGCTGGCCGGGCAGTTTCCGCCCGTCCAGGGCGAGGTGCTCCTAAATGGACGATCGCTGTATGCGACCTACGATGCGTTGCGGCGATACGTCACGTATGTGCCACAATACGACGCATTCGATGAACACCTGACGATCGAGGAGAACTTGGAGTTCGCCACCGCGATTCGTTCGCCACACCTGTCTCGACGCGAACGCTTGCGCCGGATGGATGGGAAACTCGCCGAACTCGGACTGAATGAACGCCGCTCGAACGTAGTCGGCAGCCCGCACACCAAGACCCTGAGCGGTGGAGAGCGCAAACGACTGAACATCGGATTGGACATGATCGGATCCGCCGACATTTATCTTTTTGACGAGCCGACATCGGGGCTTTCGTCAAAAGACGCGGAGCACGTCATCGAAATCATCCGTGGGATGTCGCACAACAAGATCATGCTTGTGACGATCCACCAGCCGACATCGCGCGTATTTCAGATGTTTGACAAGGTTGCGTTGCTCGATAAAGGCGGAAAGCTGGTGTTTTTCGGCACGCCGCATGACACGCTGCAATACTTTGCCGACGCTGAGCACGTGCAGCACTACGGTGCGACCACCCGCCATACGGACGTCGGAGACACAGCCCGGCCCGAATTCATTTTCGATGTCCTCGAGACGCCGCTGCGGGACTTGAGCGGTGATATCATTTTTGAGGAAAACAACCGCGGGCAATTGATTCCGGCGCGGCGGTATTCGCCGGATTATTGGCGGGATAAATTTGAAGCGTATCGCCTTGTCAGCGACGTGCGCGCGAGTCCGAGTCGCGAAGTGGCACCACCGCCACCCGCCGCGACCTCGACAGCTTCCGCTCCGGGGGCATCGCTACGTCGGCGAGAACCGCTCCGTTTGCACGAGGAATGGGGGCAGTTTGTGGTGCTCCTCAAGCGGGCATTTTTAAGCAAATGCCGCAACCGGGCAAACCTCCTGACTACCATGGTCGAAGCGCCCGTGTTGGCACTGCTCATCGGGATGGTGCTGCGTTACTCGGAGAGTGGGAACTACGACTTTGCATCCGCCTATCACATCCCGACCTACATGTTTCTCGCACTCGTGGTCGCGATGTTTTTGGGACTCACCAATAGCGTCGATGACATCATCCGCGACCGCCCGGTGCTGATGCGGGAGCGTAACCTCAACGTCCGAATCAGCTACTATGTCATTGCCAAGGCACTCACGCTCACGCTGTTTGCAGTGATCCAGTGCGCCATGTTCTCGGCCATCGGGAACAGCCTGCTCGCAGTGCGCGGGATGTTTTGGGTGTTGTTTTTTGCGATGATTCTGACAGCCGTCGGAGGGATCGCTATCGGCTTGATTATTTCTGCGCTGGTTCCAGAAGGCAAAACCGCCGTCAATATTATCCCGGCCGTTTTGATTCCCCAAATCATCCTTGGGGGGGCCCTGATCAAATACGAGGAGATGAATAAAGACCTCGATTTTGTTTACACCATTCAGCAGTGGTTCACGAAGCACCCGGATAGTGCCACGGTCCCGCGCAGCGATTTGCAGGTGCCGTTGATTTGCGAGTTCATGCCGATGCGATGGTCGTATGAAGCATTGATTTACGGACAAGCAAAACTAAACCCGCTGACTCGCCGGCAGGAAATGATCCAGCGCGAGATCATCTCGCTTGCTGCCAATAAAAAACCGACGCCCGAGCAGGATGAACGGCTCGAAGATTTGAAGGAGCTGCTTGCGTTGGTCTCCGGATTGCAGGGCCGCAATGCGGCCGATGTGGACACACGATTGCGCGCAATCGACACGGTGATTGCCGGAGGACCATTCGACCCCACGCAACTCGTCGGGCGCGAGAACGTCGTCTCGGTTGAACAGCTCTACGTGAACCAAAAAGTCACCGATCTTGTTTCCAAAGCCGAGATGGAACAAACCGACTATCGCCTCGGAGACGGCTCCAAACGGCACCTGAATGTCTTTTTCGGTCCCGTGAAAGAATATTTTGGAATCCGGGCGAGCGTGTTAACTTTCAACGTCGGCGTGATGATTCTATCCACGCTAGTCGGATTCATCGCACTCTACTTCATCCTGAATCACCAGATCCGGATGCGCGGACCGTAGGATAAAACACCCAACCTTTTGATAAATACCATGCAACTGCCTCTGGAAGATTTTGCCTCTGACATTCTATCGAAGGCGTCGAACGGCCAACGTATTTCCCCGGCTGCGATCGCCACGCGCTGTGGTATCACTGTGGCCGATGTCGAAGCGGCCATCGCCGATCCGGCGGGTTCCCCGCACACCGCTGCGGTCGCCGCAATTCTGGGGATTGATCCGGTGCGCTTGGATGCGGTTGCCCATGGGCGTTACATGCCGGCGCCGGTCTCGATCAACGGGTTGGCGCACTTCAACTCCCCGTTTGAGGACATGACGGTGAATTCATTCCTCGTTTGGGACCCCTCTTCCAGGATTGCGGCGGCGTTTGACACGGGCAGTGATTGTGACGAGCTCGTGCAATTTGCCACCACACAGGCATTGAAAATTCGCACGATTTTTCTCACTCATGCGCACGGTGATCACATTTTTGATCTCGACCGGCTGATTAAAAAATCCGGTGCTCCGGCGCGCACTCCGGTGGGTGAACCGGTCGAGCAGGCGGAAACATTTTCACCCGGCGCAACATTCGGTATCGGTGCCCTCAGCGTTGAAACCCGCCTGACCTTCGGGCATTGCAACGGCGGCGTGACCTATGTCGTGCGCGGACTGGATCGGCCTCTAGCCATTTGCGGAGATGCCGTATTTGCAGGATCGATGGGGGGCGGGAAAATTTCCTACTCAGACGCCATCCGCACGAATCGAGAGGAAATCTTCACGCTGTCCGATGAGACGATCCTATGTCCCGGACATGGCCCGTTGACGACCGTCGGGGAAGAGCGGCAGAACAATCCGTTTTTTGGTGATCAATGATGGTATCCACCCGCTTCTTCGCGGGTTGAGGAAACGCTCACCGGGTGCTTTTTGAAGTAGTCCAACGCGAGTTGAAAGTCTGTCATCAGCAGGGACGCGAGGTCCCGTGTGACACCGTGCCGCACAAGAATGCGCTGCACCACCAAGTCTTCCCGATGTGCCGGCATCGAATACGCCGGCACCTGCCACCCCGTCACACGCAAGCGGTCTGCGAGGTCATACAGCGAATACGGCACCTCCGCTCCGGTCTTTATCTTCCAGCTCACGCATGGAATTCCGGCTGCGGGGTTTCCGTCGAAGATGACTTCGAACGGGCCGGCTTTTTCGATTTGCGCGGTCAGCCACTTTGCGACGCTGTAGCATGCCGTGTGGATTTTCCGATAGCCCTCACGGCCCAATCGGATGAAATCATAATACTGCGCTATCACCTGCCCGCCGGGCCGTGAAAAGTTCAGCGCGAAGACCGGCATATTTCCGCCGAGGTAGTTGACGTTGAAGATGAGGTCCTGCGGCAAATCTACTTTTTCCCGCCAAATCACCCATCCGGCCCCCAGCGGAGCGAGGCCAAATTTATGACCGGACGCATTGATCGATTTCACACGCGGAATACTAAAGTCCCAGAGCAGTTCCGGCGCACAAAATGGGGCCAGAAACCCACCGCTGGCGCCATCCACGTGGATCGGAATGTCGATGCCTGTGGACTTTTCAAACTCATCGAGCGCGGCGGCCACCGCCGCCACCGGTTCATAGTGACCCGTGAATGTGACTCCGAGCGTCGGCACCACGCCAATCGTGTTTTGATCGCAGCGTTTGATGACCTCGTCTGGTGTCATTATCAACCGATCCCCATCCATCGGGATTTCGCGGAGTTCGATGTCCCAATATCGAGCAAATTTGTGCCAGCAGACCTGCACCGGGCCGCAGATTAGGTTCGGGGTGTCTGTGGGGAGTCCTGCTGCGCGGCTCTTGGCGCGCCACTTCCATTTCATCGCCATACCTCCGAGCATGGCAGCTTCACTGGACCCTGTGGTTGAGCATCCGAGAGTTTCGGCGGCCGCGGGCGAATTCCAAAGATCGGCCAACATGTGAACACAGCGCGCCTCCAACTCGGCAGTTTGCGGATACTCATCCCGGTCGATCATGTTTTTGTCGAGGCACTCATCCATGAGTCGATGCACCTCGGGTTCCGCCCACGTCTGGCAGAACGTGGCTAGGTTTTGCCGGGCGTTTCCATCGAGTAGTAATTCGTCGTGGACAAGCTGATAGGCATCGCGCGGCGCCATCTCATCCGATGGAAAGCGGAATTTCGGCAATGCAATCAGCATGTCTGGGTCTGCAAAAACATCATCCTGCTCGGGGATTCGTTTGGTGTGTAATGGCATGGTTTTGGTGTGGGTAGCTCGATGGTGAGTATGCGTGTGAGGCGGCAAAGGGAAAGACGCAATCCCTGCAATTGGGCCAGTGCGCATTTTTTGGCGTTGAATGCGACGCGGCGCGTGGCGATAGTCACGGGCTACTGCTGCGGCGGATGCTGCGTATACGATTTTTTCATGACCATTCTTGACCGATACGTTCTCAAAAAGTTTTTAGTTCCGTTCCTCTATTGTTTTTTCGGGTTCATAGCGATCTGGCTTGTTTTTGACCTGAGTGACAACGGACCTGACTTTATCGAGGCGAAAGCCCCGCTGAGCTTTATCGTGGAGTTCTACCTGAGCCAGATCCCGGAGATCGTCGTGATCAGTTTGCCGATCGGGCAGTTGCTTGCGTTGTTGTATTCGCTCACGCAGATGTCGCGGTCGAATGAGATCATTTCGATGCTCGGAGCAGGCCGCAGTGTAACTCGCGTTCTACTTCCGTTGTTTGCCGCGGGGTTGATTCTCACGGGTGTTTCCGCATTTTTTAACTACGAAGGTGCGCCGCGAGCTGCGAAAACAAAAAAAGAAATGCAGAGGGAGCTGACACGCGGAGAAAAACGCGAGACCGCCATCAAGGGTCATCTTTTTCGCAACCGGGAAAGCCAGCGCACGTGGTTCATGCGTTTGATCCGACCGGACCGGCAAACGATCAATGATTTTCAGATCATCCAGCAGAACATGGAGGGCGAAATCGTCACGCAGCTTTACGGCACCTTGGCGACCTACGACGAAGCGACGCATACGTGGACGATGGATAATGTGAAGTTGATTCGCATGGATAAAAACGGGGATATTATCGACACGCAGTTTGCGAATGAGGTCAAGATTTCGAACTACTCGGAAACTCCATGGCGGATCGCGAGTTCGATTATGAATTCCGACTTTCTTTCGGTGCCCGAGTTGCGGGAGTATTTAAAAGGTAACGCGGACTTCCCGGCGGATCGGCTCGCTCCATTCCGGACCAATCTTTACTACCGGTTTGCGCTTCCGTGGGCTTGTCTTGTCGTCGTGCTTTTGGCAGCGCCGATGGGGATTGTGTATTCGCGCAGCGGTATTCTTGGAGGCGTGGCCACGGCGATCACGTTGTTCTTTTTGCTAGTCTTCTCGATGTCGCTTTCGCTGGCGTTCGGCAAAGGGGGAGCGATTTCGCCGGTGGTCGCTGCGTGGCTGCCACTGGGTGTGTTTTTCTGCATCGGTCTGGTCTTGCTCTGGTTCCGTTCCACGAGCCGCGATCTGCCATCACTCAAAATTTTCGGCTAATCGGTATGCAGGCAGATTGGGAAATCAAAAGCCGTTCGCACCACTGCTCACGCAGCGGCAAGGAGTTTGTCGAGGGCGATGTGTTTTACACGTTGCTTTTCCGCGATGGTGACGGGTATCGGCGTGAAGACCTGTCGGATACTTCATGGCAGGAACGGAACGATAACATCCAGCCGTTTTCATTTTGGAAAAGCACCTACGAGCCGCCACCACCACCAGCTCCCGAGGCGATTCAAAAGAATGACGCCGAGACATTGTTGCGCCAGCTCATCGCGCTGGGTGACATGCGCTACGACAAGACGATTTACATCCTAGCACTCATGCTGGAGCGCAAACGCCAACTTCGCAGCGTTGTCAGCGAGGACGACATGACGCTCGTCTATGAACATCCGCGCACAGGCGAGACATTCGTTTTTCGAAACCCGAATCTTTCGCTCGAACAAATTCCTGCCGTGCAGCGCGAAGTGGCCGACCTGTTAAACCAATCGCTCGGTGGTGGCTCTGCGCCCGCCCCCGAGCCCGAGCAGGCTCCGGTCAACTGACCGGGCACAACGGCATGACGGCGGAATTTCCGTTGTTCCTGGCTCCGATGGCTGGCGTGACCAACTCGGTATTCCGGCAGATTTGTCGATCGCATGGTGCTGATACGCTGACGTCGGAATTTGTATCTGCAGAGGGGATTTTTCACCGCAGCGCCAGGACGCGCGAGTATCTCGAGTTCGAGCCGGACGAGCGTCCAGTCGGTGTGCAACTTTTCGGAGCAGACCCGGATCACCTCGCCGAGGCTGCCAAGCAAGCCGTGGATTGGGTGCATCCGGATTTTGTAGACCTCAACTTTGGCTGTCCGGTAAACAAGGTCGTTTGCCGCGAAGGCGGGTCGGCGCTGCTGAAAAATTGCCCGCTTCTCGAGCGGGTCGCAAGCGCCGTAGTCCGCGCCGTCGCACCACTTCCGGTGACCGCAAAAATCCGCATCGGCTGGAGCGCCGATACAATCAACGCAACCACCACCGCCAAGATTCTGGAGGACTGCGGGATTCAGCGATTGGCCGTGCATGGCCGCACCAAAGAACAGGGATACTCCGGCTTTGCAAACTGGGATGTCATCGGCGAAGTCGCCGAGACGGTGAAAATTCCTGTCATTGGAAACGGCGATATCACCACCGCGGCGGACGCGATTCAGCGACAGCGGGAAACGCGGGTGGCAGGCCTGATGATCGGTCGTGCTGCGATGACAAGCCCGTGGATCTTCGCGGAAATCAAAGCTGCGATGAACCCGACGAATGGCACATTTTCCCCCCCTTCGATGGCCGACCGCTGGCACCTCATCGTGGATCACTGCCGACGAGAGATCGTTCGCCGGGGCGGTGTCGAGCAGCGTGCCATTCATGGCATGCGGTCGCGGCTGATGGCGTATAGCCGCGGCATGCCGGGCGGACGGAATCTGCGTGAGGCATTTTCAAAAGTTGAAACGGTCTGCGGCGTCGAGGACATCGCTGCACATTGGATGAGCACACACGGCGGGGAAGGGTAACCCCCAACGGCTCTGCCGAGTCGATCAAAGCTCATGTTCACGTGGACATGGAATCTATTGGCAGCCATGTTGGGGTGGATCGTTCACTCGATTTTCAGGCCATGGAATGTGACCATTGTAAAACGAACCCGCTGATAGCGCCTGTGCCTACCAAGGCATGGTTCTGTCCGATGTGTCCCGGAGTGGAGTCGGACTACCCGGGGTCATGCCCAAAGTGCGGCATGGCCTTGGAAGCGGCGGTGCCTGCTGCAGCCGCTTCAGCGGGAGATCCGGAACTCAAGGACATGACGAAGCGCCTGCTGATCGCTGCCGGGCTCACGATTCCGGTCGTCGTGTTGGCCATGGGCGAGCACTTTTTTTCCATCCGCGTTGTGCCCGGCATACTATCCGCATGGATTCAAGGCATCCTCGCGACACCAGTCGTCTTTTGGGCAGGATGGCCATTTTTTCGCCGGGCGTGGACGTCCGTGGTTTCGTGGAATTTAAACATGTTCACCCTCATTGCGATGGGGACCGGGATGGCGTATTTTTTTAGCCTCGTGGTGTTGCTGGCACCGGGACTCCTTCCGGAATCTGCGCTGCACGGCGGGATGCTTCCGGTTTATTTTGAGGCCGCTGCGTCGATTATCACTCTCGTTTTGCTGGGTCAGGTGCTGGAGCTGCGTGCCCGCGCACGCACCGGGGACGCCATGCGCGCGCTGCTCGGCCTTGCACCGACGACTGCTCACCGGATTCGCGACGGCGTCGAATCCGATATTCCCCTTGCGGACGTTGCCCTCGGCGATTTGTTACGCATCAAACCAGGTGAAAAGGTCCCTGTGGATGGTGTTGTTACCGATGGGCAAAGTTCGGTTGATGAGTCGATGCTTACCGGTGAACCATTGCCGATCTCCAAGGAGTTGGGATCCAAAGTTTCCGCTGGCACCGTCAACGGCACCGGGAGTTTTCAAATGCGCTGCGAGCAGATCGGGAACGACACTTTGCTCGCACGAATTATCGGGTTGGTTTCGCAGGCCCAACGCAGCAAGGCACCTATCCAGCGAGTCGCTGACTCCGTCGCAGGATGGTTTGTTCCGGTGGTGCTCGCCTTGGCATTGGTCACGTTTTTCCTTTGGTTGTCGTTCGGTCCGCCGCCGGCTTTAAGCTTTGCCGTGGTGAATGCGGTAGCCGTTTTAATCATCGCATGCCCCTGCGCGCTCGGACTGGCTACTCCGATGTCGATTATGGTTGCGGTGGGACGCGGGGCACAACTCGGCGTCCTCGTGAAAGACGCACAGGCGATCGAGCAACTCAAAAATGTCAACGTGCTCGTGTTCGATAAAACCGGGACGATCACAGAGGGACGGCCTATCGTTGCCGCTATTATCCCATGCCTCGATTTTACGAACGACGACGTCCTGACCATTGCCGCCGCCGTCGAATCCCAAAGCGAGCATCCGCTGGCTGGCGCGATCCTCCGCGCGGCCGGAGACCGGAACCTCACCATTCCGGGAGTAGATGGATTTTCCTCGTCCACGGGGAATGGGATCATGGGCGAGGTGGAAGGAAAGTCCGCAATGGTCGGCACTCGATCATGGTTTTCAGAGCACGGCATCGCTTGCAGCGAAAGTCTCGATGGCCAAGCGGATGCTCTTGAGCGGGAGGGCCACACGGTGGTCCATGTCGCATCGGACGGACGCCTCGCCGGAATCATCGCCCTTTCCGATCCCATCAAACCCACATCGCACGATGCGCTGAGTGCATTAAAAAATCTAGGCATTCGGCTCGTAATGCTCACTGGTGATAGTCAGAAGACGGCTGATGCGGTCGCCGCAAATCTGGCGATCAGCGAAGTCATCGCAGGAGTTTCGCCAGCCGGAAAGCACGAGATCATCGAACGCCTCCAGCGCGAGGGCCGTTGCGTTGCCATGGCCGGTGATGGAGTGAACGACGCGCCTGCGTTGGCGGCTGCGGATGTGGGCATCGCAATGGGGACAGGCACCGATGTCGTGATGCAGACGGCCGGCGTGACATTGGTCAATGGTGACCTCCGCAGCATTGTGCATGCGATTGCACTTAGTCGCGCGACGATGCGAAACATTTACCAGAACCTCACGTTTGCGTTTTTGTATAACTGCCTCGGTATCCCGATCGCAGCTGGAGCTCTTTATCCGTTTTTCGGAATCTTGCTCAGCCCGATCATTGCCAGCGCAGCCATGGCACTCAGCAGTGTTTCGGTGATCGCCAATGCCCTGCGGTTGAAGTCCACGCAGTTGCCATGAGTCTGCACCGGGTTTCAATGCAATCCACACTGCGCGCCATCGCTTACCTTTCCGGGTTGATCCTGCTCGCCGGGTGCGGCGACGCCCGGCGCGGCGAAGTGGAACCATTGATTCAGAGCGCAGCGCCGGATGGATTGGTAGTGAAGAAGATTGACCCCCGTTATGTGGTCAAACAGATGCCGGATGGCACCCACGCAGCCGACGTCCCGGTCTATTTTCAGGTCTCGGGCGACCGATACTCTATCCGCCGATTGCTATCGACCGCCCAAGGAAATCTGCTCGCCCGCGACATCGACGCCGTGGCCGGCTGGGCAACCTCGACGCTCCGCCAGAATGACCCGACCCGCGAGCAAATCATGGCGATCCGCGCCGGGATTCCGACGGACACTCTTTTGCTGGATCAAGCGATGCGCGATGGCGACGAGATCGCTGTCATTCTCAAGGTCGTTTGGGCTCCAGACGCCGGGATCGTCGCGGGTCTGCCTAATGTGCGCGGGCAAATCGTTCCTGATCCAGCGGTGGGGGTGCTCGCTGGATCCCCGGCCGCATCGGCCGCATTCGACGCGATCCGTGAATCTCTCAATACTATGGAAATGCTTCGCGAGCGCTGGATCTCCGCGGCGGACCTTCGCACGGAGGCCGATCGTAAGCGATGGATGGAGACATTTGTTTCCGGTGCAGTTTTTGTCGGGCCGGCTTATCGGCTGATTGTGGTTGAGGGATTCGACGTCACAGAGCACCCAAGAGGAGTGCTCACCTCGGGCGAATTCCCGGTGAAAACACGTAAGCTGCGCGCAAAACTCGAACCAATATACGCCGGCGGAGCCATCCTGCGAGTCATCGAGGCAAACGAAATCACACCGGCCGCCCCGGATGCAATCGCTCGCCCCCGCCCAATCCGTGGGGCTTCAACCGCGACAATAGAAATCACCGGGTCCCAGTCACTGGTCGTGACGACTCCGGAAGCCAAACGCATCACCCTGACGTTCGACCGGATCGCTGATATCTTGCCGCCGGAAGCGGATTAAGACAACGCGCGGTGGCTAAGATTCCCATCGGAGGGAGGAATATTTTTCCCTTTTGGTGCCGATGCTGTCACGCTATCGGCCATGTTTTGGTCCTATTTGGCAGTGATGGCAGGCGGTGCGCTCGGTGTCGGCGCACGTATGTTCATGACGAATTGGGTGACTGAATACTCGGGTGAGTCATTTCCTTGGGGAACGTTTACGGTGAATGTGGTTGGTTGTTTTATCATTGGTGTTTTCAGCGGGCTCACCGGTCCCGAAGGATTGCTCGTCACATCCCCGCTCTTTCGACAGACTGTGATGGTCGGCGTGCTCGGGGGATTCACGACGTTTTCCTCCTTTAGCCTGCAAACGATGTCGCTGATTTCTAATGGTCAGTGGCTATATGCCTCCGGAAATATTGCGCTGACCGTATTTTCCTGTTTGATCGCCACCACGGCGGGCCTGATGCTCTCCTCACTCCTCCAACCTCGATGAATAGTCCCACTGACACCCCGACTGCTGAGCACGATGCGATTTTGCTCAGGATTTTCCTCAGTGAGCGCAGCCGCTGGGGGCATCAACCGCTCTTCGAAGCCATCGTCGTCAAGGCGCGCAACGCTGGGTTGGCCGGCGCCACCGTGCTGCGCGGGCCGCTGGGGTATGGTGCGGGGGGAAAAATAGAGACGGCAAAAATTTTGCAACTCTCAGACAACCTACCCGTAGTTCTGGAAATCGTAGAGTCGGAGGAGAGCATCCGTTCATTCCTGCAATCGATCACCGAGATGATGGACGGCGGATTGGCGACCATGCAACCGGTGCGGGCGGTTCACTTTCCCAAGCAATCGAAGTAGCGCGAATTTTTGACATTGGCGCGCGGTGCTGGCAGGTTGGTGGCTTGCGTCAAGGGATGAAATTACACTTCTGTGCAAGGTGGCTTGTTGTGGCCGGGTTGCTGGTGACTGTTTGTCAGCCACTCGACGCCCCTGCCCAGACCCGTGGTCGCACCGAGAACAGCCCGGGCATCGCGATTTTTAAACGCTACATTTGGTCCCCGCCGACCGACCTTCTCGCCGCAGAGTTTGTCTCATACGTGGATCGGCGCGCGGAATTTCAGACAAGCCGTGGGTATATTCAATTCCGCTTGGCTAAAAACCAGGTGCGTCAGGTGAATGGCGAGGCGGTGGTGGATATCGTTCATTTTAACGAAATCGGCGTTCCATCAGACCTTCTAACGCCAAAAGATGAATCGGCATTGCGGGACCGATTGGCGCGGGCCGAGCGGTTGGCAGCATACTCAGAGGAGGTCGCTGCGATTGTGGGACCCTACATCACGGCGTTGCGCAATGATCTGGACCAATTTTCAGCCGGCCGCATCAAACAAAGTGGGCTCTGGAGGGACCGCTCCGACCACGTTGCCGCGTGGGTCGAACAAATCCTCGCTACCGTCAAGGCAGGGGGTGTTGCCGGACGAAAGGAACTGGAGAGCAAGATCAAGGAATTCCGCGCCGAGGGTCACAGCGGTCCCGAATTTGAGAAACAAATCACCGCGCTTCGTGAATCGTGGTTTGGCCTCCGGTTGGATAGAATCGAATCCATGGTCAAGGCCGGGCAAGGTCGCCCAGCGGGGGATCTGCTTCAAGAGCTTCGCATGGATATCAGCTCGACTCCGGTTGCAAAGGCGATTCAGAACCGGATGCAAACACTGGAATCCAAGGTGGAGGCTTTGGTTATTGCTACCCGGCGGGACGACCTTCTCACTGAGCTTCGCGATTCGGTAACCAATGACGGACGGAAGGGCGCTGTGTTGCGGGAACTTGAAAAGATCGGCGTTACGAATCCCGGCGATGTGACGCTCATGGAATCCACGAAGCAGACACTCGATCGCCGACAGTCAGCCAACCGCACGGTCCAGCTTCTGACCGCAGAAACGAACAGCGTTTTCGACACCGCCAGTTTGCGCCACGCGGAATCCGGCAGTTTTTTCGGCTCCAATGATACCAGCCTTCGCGACCTCTCCGCTAAACTTTCAAGCGTTTGGGAAACCACTCCCGCGTCGGAAACCGAGGCTCGAACTGCGCTCGCCGACCTCCAGTCGCTCATTGAATCCGCAGGGCAGTTGAACTTCCATTTGTCGGGAAAAGATTGGAAAGCCGTACCGGAATTGGTCACTCGGCTCACCGAGATTTCAAATCGCACCGGCGCGGGAAAGACATTTGTTCAAAGTGTCGATTCGGTGATCGCCGAACGCAGGGCCGCTGTGTCCAAACTGATGTCTGAAGCCGCAGCCAAGGAAGCGGCCGGGAATCGCAGCGAGGCATTCATGCTGTATTTGGAAGCCAGTGAAATGCTTCCCGAAGAACGCACCCAGCGCGAAGTAAAACGCCTCGGTCAGGAGGCTCTCGGACTATGATTAAACAATATGCCATCGGCTACCTTGTCGCACGGCTCTCGGTCGCGCTGGCGCTCGCGGTGCTCATCCTCGGCTTGGCCGGCAGCGCATTATCGTGGAGCGTGTTCAACGGGAAAATCGAAGCCGCACGGGTACCATCAGATGCCGGATTGATGGATGCAATCGAATCAATCAACGCGGCCCAACGCGCGGCGATCGAGGAACTCCGCACATCCGGCCTGCCGGTTTCACGCAACGAATTGCTGAACCCTAGGTATTTTGAGGGACAAGAGTCGATTGCCACACTCGAGAAGCGACTCGACTTGCTCGCCGAGGCACGCGAGGTCGTTGTAGCCAATCAAAATGAAGTCGTTTCCAAGGTTGGAGCCGGGTTCGATGAACTCATCGGGCAACTCAATGACCTCGCACGACGCACCACCGCCGCAACACCTCCGGAGGACCAACCCGCAGCGGCTGAACCCACCCCGCCCTCCAATGATCCAGCAGTCGCAGACGCGACCACCGGAGATGCGCCAACGTTGTTCGTCGAAACCACTAACCGGGAAGTTTACCTCCGGCGGATCCAAGCACTCGATGCGGCCAAAGTGGCACTTTTGAGTTTGATGACAGAAGTACAAAAGCCCGAGAATCGTGAGCGGATTCAATCCACTCTGGCCGAGCTTTCGAACTTGGAACGATTGATTACCCGCGCGAGCCAAGAGGAAACCGCCAAGGAAAATGCACCGGAGGAAGAGGATATCAGCCTGAACACCGGGGCCGCCCGCGCAAAACACATCGCGTCCGTGCTCGCTAAACGTAAATCCGGCGTGGTCAACGCCGTCGCGAGTGATTGGGCAGTACTAAATCGCATCGACTCGCTGGCACGCTCCCTCGAAACGAGGCGTCAGCAATTGGAACTCAGCGAAACAACGATAGCCAACCTCGAAGTTCAGCGAAATATCGTGTGTCTCGGATTGGTTATCATCGGGTTTATCGTGGCAATTGTTCTCGGCGCGGCCGGCGACGTCGCGCGCGCAATTCTCGATTGCGCCAAGTATTTGAGTAACGTGTGACCCTTACGCTCCACGTCGCCCGAATTCTTCATTTGCGATTCTGCCCTCCGACGGGGTAAGCGTATACGGTGCATAGTTTTCATTATCAGGAAGAGCAATTAATGTGTGAGGGTGTCGCGCTGGATGCGATCACAGAAGCCGTCGGGACACCCGCCTACGTGTATTCGGCGGATACGATCCGTCAGCATTTTCAACGCTTGGATGCAGCCATGGCCGGGGTGGATCACATGATCTGCTACGCGATGAAGGCAAACTCATCGCTTGCCATTTTGGATTTGCTCCGGTCACTCGGCGCCGGCTTTGACATCGTGTCAGGCGGTGAGTTATTCCGCGTTTTAAAGGCGGGCGGTGAAGCTGGAAAATGCACCTTCGCCGGCGTGGGAAAAACACGGGATGAAATCGCCTTCGCCCTCACGGAAGGAGTGTATTCGTTCAACGTCGAAAGCGAACCGGAGTTGGAATTCATCAACGCTGTCACCGGTGAGCTTGGCCACATCGCGCCGATCGCCATTCGCGTGAACCCGGATGTCGAAGCGAACACGCACAAGTATATCTCGACAGGCAAAAGCCAGAACAAGTTCGGCATCGGAATCGACCGCGCGCTCGAAGTCTATGCGCGGGCCGCAACGTTGCCGAATATCAAAATCCGCGGCATCCAAACCCACATCGGGTCTCAAATTCTCGATGCCAAACCATTTGCGGAGGCGGTGGCAAAGTTGCTTCCCATCGTTGAAACCCTCAAATCGTTATATCAAATCGAATTCTTCAGCATCGGTGGCGGCATCGGGATCGTCTATGACCCTGCGCTTGAAAGCGGTGATAAGGGCTGGTGGAGCGAACCGAAAAGCCTGACCGCAGACGCCTACGCAAAGCTCCTCGTGCCGCTGCTCCAACCACTCGGACTCCGCATCCTGCTCGAACCCGGCCGCTTCCTCGTTGGAAATGCGGGCGTGTTGGTCTCGTCCGTGCTCTACGTGAAGGAGACACCCACTAAAACATTCACGATCGTCGATGCAGCGATGAATGACCTGATTCGTCCCGCCCTCTACGAAGGATACCATGAAGTCCATCCGGTCCGGCGCGACTCCACGCGGGCTGCCATTAAAATGGATATCGTGGGCCCTGTCTGCGAAAGCGGTGACTTTTTTGCGCAGGATCGCGAGATCCCCGCTCTGGCGCCCGGTGAAAAGATCGCTCTCATGAGCGCTGGCGCCTACGGGTTTGTCATGTCATCCAACTACAACTCGCGCCCGCTGCTCCCGGAGGTGCTTGTGGATGGTGACTCCTGGCATCTGATCCGCAATCGTCAAAACTTCGACGATTTGATTCAAGGCGAGAGCATTCCTTGATTGCAGCTCGCAGCGGTGAACAAATGCGCTCGTCAACTACGGTTCCAATCCGATAGTATCCACGACTAGTGAATCCAAAAAACGCGTCCCGGCTGGCGGTGAAAAAGACTTACAAATTGTTCATCGGTGGCGGATTCCCTCGCAGCGAGAGCGGTCGGGTGGCGACAGCCACGAGCACCGATGGCAAAACCGTGCTGGACAACTACGCCATGGCATCACGCAAAGATTTTCGCGATGCCGTTGTCAAAGCCCGTGCCGCGCAACCGAAATGGGCTTCATCCAGCGCCTATCTCCGGGGGCAGATTTTATATCGAATGGCGGAAATCATGGAATCACGCCGGAGTGAGCTCGAAATGGAACTAAGCCGCAGTCGCGTGACCACCAAAGCCGCTGATGAGGTGTCTGAGGCCATTGATCTCGTGGTGCATTATGCCGGCTGGACCGACAAATACTCGCAGGTGTTTTCTTCCGTGAACCCGGTGGCCTCGGCGCATTTCAACTTCTCGTTTCCAGAACCCACGGGCGTTGTCGCCATCGTCGCGCCGGATGCTCCCGCACTGCTCGGACTTGTCGGCACGGTGCTGCCGGTCATCCTTTCTGGCAATTCAGCCATCGCGCTCGCCTCGTCCACGGCCCCATTAGTCGCTATCACATGGGCGGAGATCATCGCCACTTCCGACGTTCCGCCCGGGGTCATAAATTTGCTCACCGGTGATACCACCGAGTTAGCGCCACAGTTCGCCTCACACATGGATGTCAATGCGGTGGTCAATGGCCGGGACGACGCGAAGGTCAGCAAAACTCTACAGCTGGGCACCGCAGAAAATTTGAAACGCTTCGCAAACCACACTGGCACGCCCGCAATGTGGAAGTCGGCTCCAGCGAACCCGTATTGGATTTTAGATACCGTTGAAACGAAGACGGCATGGCACCCCATGGGGGTTTGATTTTTCGGAATCATGCCCCGTGCCCTGCTGTTAGTGCTTGATAGTGTGGGTTGCGGCTTCGCCCCGGATGCCGCTCTGTATGGTAACCAAGGAGCAAATACGCTTGCTCACATTTTGGATGCCACTCCGGATATTCACCTCCCTACGCTGCAATCACTTGGATTGGGCCATGCGCTTTCGATCTCGGCCGGTTTACCCGTAGCTCGACCGGTGCATGGCGTCGGCGTTATGACGGAACGCTCCGCCGGCAAAGACACGACCACGGGTCATTGGGAGCTTGCCGGGGTGATTCTCGGAAAACCATTTCGCACGTTTACCTCGTTTCCCAAGGAGTTGGTGGATGCCATTCAACACGACGCGGGGGTTCAATTTATCGGTAACATTCCATCGAGCGGCACCACTGTATTAGAGTTGCTCGGGCCGGAGCACATGCAATCCGGGCATCCGATCCTCTACACCTCGGCGGACTCTGTGCTCCAGATTGCCGCACACGAAGGCATCGTTCCCCTCGATGAGCTTTATCGGATTTGCAAAATTGCGAGACGACATTGCGATCATTGGGATATTGGCCGTGTGATCGCCCGTCCGTTCGTGACAGATCCAATTTCGGGTGAATTCATCCGAACCCCGAATCGGCATGATTATTCCCTCGTTCCGCCGCACACGGTTTTGAATGCACTGAGCGATGCGGGCATCCCTGTTATCGGCGTGGGGAAAATTCACGATATATTTGCCGGTAGCGGCATCACCGAGTCCCACCCGACCCAATCGAATGCGGACGGAATGCAAACGATTGATTCGCTTTGGGCTCCACTCGCGCATGGCTTGATTTTCGCCAACTCGGTCGATTTCGATATGCTTTTCGGTCACCGCCGGGACATCGCGGGCTATGCTGAGGCACTCCAAAGTTTTGACCAATGGCTTGCAGGATTTTTGTCCACCGTCAGGCCTGACGACCTCGTCATCATCACGGCGGACCATGGAAACGATCCGACCTGGACGGGATCCGACCACACACGCGAGCGTGTCCCGGTTTTTTTGCCTACTGGTGTCGGGTGCCGTGCCGAGATCGGTGTTCGTGATTCGTTTGCTGATGTTGCAGCGACTCTTGCAAAGTTCTTTCAGCTTGGTCCATGGACCGACGGGAAGAGTATGATTTGAGCGGCTCCGCTCTACGCGAGTGCGGTCGAGCGGGCCTTTGAACGAAGGAGAAATAACACTCCGATCATGAGAAACGGACAAAGCGCCGCCACCAAAAGTCCCGCACGCAATCCCATTTGATCCGGCGGTATGTCTGGGCCGAAAATCCACGTCATCCATACGATGGCACCCGTTGCCTGATCTGCGATCAACCCAACCGTCCATGGCATCAATGCCGCACCGGTGTCTCCCGCTGCTGCCAAAAATGCAAACATCGATGCGCCAGCCAACGGAAACCGATGTGTCGATAGAGACAATGTCCCAGGCCACAGCATGCTGACGAAGAGCCCGGATGTGACACACGCCAACAATGCAATGAATGGCGATGGAGACAACGACATCATGAGAAATGTGCCCGTCGATAGAACCGCACCAAAAATCATGATTCTCCGGAGCCCGTCCTGCTCACCGCGCAGTCCAAACCACACACGCCCAATAATCATCCCCACGCCGAACAAGGTGAATCCGACCAAATCCGCCACCACTTTGGAATACCCCAGTCCGCCTTCGACATAGGCCGATGTCCATTGGGCAATGGTGACTTCCGTCGCGCCGGCCAGTAGCATCGCGGCGAGTAAGAGGAAAAATGCTGGTTTCAAAAAGAGCGATCTCAACGTGGTGCGCGACCCGTCCGAAACAAACGCCGGGATCTTAACCATCATAAAGCCAAACGTGTTCAGAATCGGGAACACCGACCACGCGAGGATCACGGCACGCCAACTCGCGATGCCGAAAACATATAAGGCGACCCCCGTCATCACAATGACCGCCACTTTTCCTATCGGATAGAATGCGTGGAGCATTGCCATAGCGGAACTCTTTCTATCAGAGGGTATTGCGTTGATAATTGGGCTCAGCAAGACCTCCAAAAGACCGCAGCCGATCGAAAATACCACCGTGCCGAGCATTAAACCGTAATACGGCGAATCAAACCACCCCGGTGCCAACGCAAACAGCCAAAGGCCAATTCCTGCCATCAAATTCGCCGCCACAATCAATGGCTTGGTCGGAACCCGATCCGCAAACCAACAGCAAATCAAATCCACCACCATCTGGGTCAAAAAGTTCACCAATACGAGCCGTCCAATCTGCTCCCACGAGAGGTCAAACTCCTGTCGAAGGGGGATAAACAATATCGGCGTGAGGTTGATCACCAGCGCTTGGATGAACATCCCAAGATAGCAACACCGAATGAGCAATTGGTGCGTTTTCAATTTGGTTGGAGTATTGTCAGATCCGGTTGTCGGTTATGCGATGCGGTCGGCCGCAACCGAAAGTCTGCATGGTTTCCCGTAACCAACAAGATGTGAATAACAGGTGAATGAATGCAAACCATTGTGCCATCTCCGCGTTCATTCGAAGGTTATTCGCCGCCATGCGAATGACCCATGTGGACTATTCACATCGTCGAATCGGCGTGGAACACGCTTTGAATCATTGAAGAACACTCTTCAGGAAGGTTGTTCACATCGTTATTATTAATAAGTTCTGTCGGCCAAAAAATAGAAAATTAATACTCGTGTGAACAAGTCCGGTTCAGTTGGGTATTTTCGCTGGCTAGGGATTTGGTATTCGGCTGACTGCAGCTTCAGTGGTATACTCATCAATGATGAAATCTGTGGATGTTGCAATCATTGGTGGAGGTAGTGCGGGATATGCTGCAGCTCGCACAGCTGTATCGGAGGGACTCGAAACTCTCGTCATCGAAGGAGGGGCCGAAGTGGGAGGACTATGCATATTACGCGGCTGTATGCCAAGCAAGGCACTGATCGAGTCAGCGAATCGATTTCGGACTTTGCAACGGGCGCGGGAGTTTGGATTGAGCGCGGAATCCATCAGTGCTGACCCTGCTGCGATTATGGCGCGCAAGGCGCGGTTGATTGGTGAGTTTGCAGACTATCGGCGCGCTCAACTCGAAGACGGGCGATTTCAATTCGTTAGAGGGACTGCGGTGTTTGTTGATAAGGATGAGATTGAGGTCCGGCATTTTGACGGAGAGGTGGAACGGATCAAGGCAAAGGCATTTGTTTTAGCGACGGGATCTGTAGTGCAAATGCCAAACATTCCCGGTCTTGGGGAGGTTGATTTTATCACGAGTGATGATGCTTTAGAGCTTCGAGACATCCCGCCATCGATGATCGTGCTCGGAGCTGGGCCTGTCGCATTGGAAATGGCTCATTATTTTTCAGCGATCGGCGTCGAGGTTACCATCATCCAGCGGAGCAACCAGGTCTTGAAAGGGGTTGATTCGGATGTGGCGCAGGTTGTGGAGGCTGCATTCAACGAGCGCGGCGTTAGGGTATTTACCGATACACGAATTTCTTCAGTGACTCAGGATCCTGTGACTGGACAAAAGAGCGTTACGTTTTTCCATCTTGGGCAAGAACGTGAGGTCGTTGCGGGGTGCATCTTGAATGCCCTAGGGCGCTCGCCCAACACGAGCGGACTAGACCTGCATGCGGCTGGCGTGGACTTGGAGAACGGTCGAATCAAAATCCAAAAGACGATGCAGACGACAGCGGCACATATCTTTGCGGCCGGGGATGTTTGTGGACCGTATGAAGTCGTGCATGTCGCGATCCAGCAAGGTGAAATGGCCGCTCGAAATATCTCACGCTTGCTTCAATCTGGAGGCAGTGCGGAATTTGAGAAAATGGACTACCGGCTGAAACTATTCGCAGTTTTCACCGATCCAGAAGTTGGCGTCGTTGGAATCACGGAGGAAGAGGCTGGTAAAATCAACATGAACGTGGTCGCCGCAAGCTACCCGTTCAACGATCACGGGAAATCGCTGGTCATGGGAGAACCGCATGGATTTGTGAAGCTAATCATGGATGTGGAATCCGGAGAGATTTGTGGGGGGGCGGTGGTTGGGCCTCACGCCAGTGAATTGATTCACGAAGTCGTGGTTGCGATGGCTTTCCATTCTACACCAGCGCAGTTTGCTAAAATTCCGCATTATCACCCAACACTCAGCGAAATTTGGTCCTATCCAGCCGAGGAGCTTGCGGAGTGGTCAATATAGGATTCGTATAGGAGTGGGGTTTGAAGCGCACTTTTTTAATGATTGCTTGACCAGAGTCTGGTGAAGGTCGAAGATCAGCGTGATATGAAAAGAGTCTCCTGCCCCGCCGTCCTTGTTTTAGGAGTTGCACTGCTCACAGCGTGTGAGCCAAAATCGACACCTGAGCCTAAACCGTCCCCAACGCCAGTCGCAGCTGACGCGCAGTCGAATAAGGAAAAGATTAAAGAAACTGCCGAGTCGGTAAAGGAAACTGCCGTCGTTGCCGGTGAGTTGGCAGTCGAAACAGGGCGCCAAGTCGCAGATGTCGCAAAAGAAGCCATTGCCGAAGCCGCACCAGCAATCGAAGAAAGCGCACGAGGTGCCATCGACAAACTCAAAGATTTCTCCGATGACGTGAAACAGCGGGTTGAAGAACGGATCGAGGAACGCAAGGCGGATCCAACGCCGGTTCCTCCGCAGACTCCGTGAGTTTCGTATTTATTTATATATCTGCTAATTGATATTTATTCGGTATGGAATTCCGACACCTTAGATATTTCTTGGCGGTGGCTGAAACGTTGAGTTTTACATCGGCGGCAAAAAAACTAGGCATCGCCCAACCACCGCTCAGCACGCAAATCAAGCAGCTGGAAACCCAAATCGGTCAGCCGCTCTTCTACCGCAGTAGTCGGAAGGTGACACTTACCGAGGCGGGATTGCTGCTCAGCCGCGAAGCGTCAGCGATATTGGAGCAGGCGGATCTGCTTTCCGCCAAGATGGCAGACCTTCGTGACGGGCGAGGCACCGGGTTGAGCATCGGGATTACCGAGGACTTGGCTACGCTGGCGCTAGCTAAGATTCTCCGGAAGTTTATGAAAAAACACCGGGGAGTCCGGTGTGACATCCGATTCCACCGCACCGGACCCCGTGAGTTCTCAAACGGGTTTGATGTGATGATCGTAGATCGTTCGGAAATCGGAAATGCAGAAGCCTTAGACCTCGGACCAGCGCCTATTTACTTGGCAGTTTGCCGAAAGCACCGATTGGCTGACAAGGAATCGATCGAACCGAATGATATTATAGGAGAGCACCTTTTACAGAGTCCGCCGGGTTTTCTATCGCTTGCAGAAAGCTTGATTCTTTCCGGTAACCCTCAACTCTCGTCGCGTTTTAGCGTCGAACGGGTGAAAGGTGGCACTAACGAAAGAATCTGGCGTGCAGAGGCGGGTTTAGGAGTTACCATCATCAGTGAAGGGGAAGCAACGCGCGCAGGTGTCACCACGGGGAAGTTCACCCCAGAAGGAGGAGTGATTCGTCCAATCCTCGTCTATCGCGATAAGCAGAACCATCCGGGGGTCGCAGCGCTACTCTCTCATTTCACAGAGGTTTTGACTCTGTAAAGTCACCACGCTCGATCCAGATCGATAGTAGTGCGAGATCAGCCGGAGTGACACCGCTAATCCGTGAAGCCTGTCCCAGAGTGTCAGGGCGCACTTGGGTAAGCTTTTGAATCGCTTCAAGGCGTAAACCACTCAGGTTTTTGTAATCGATGTGGGATGGAATTTGCTTCGACTCCTGGCGCGATGCCTTCAATACCTGCTGCGCTTGGCGGTCCACATAGCCCGCATACTTCAAATCGGTTTCGACCAGGCTCCAAATTGGGTCTGGAAATCCCGAGCGGATATCCAACGGTAGATCCTCGTAGCTCACCGCAGGCCGCTTAAGCCATAGCTCGAGTGAAACATCGTCCAAGCGGGTTTTCTTTACGGAGGACCGGAGGGATTCGGTTTGGCTGAGCTTTTCAGCGAATCGGGTGGCTCTTACACTGTCAGCTAACCCCAATTCGATCGCTTTCGGCGTCAGACGGAGGTCTGCATTGTCTTGGCGGAGCAAAAGGCGGTATTCCGCGCGGCTGGTGAACATTCGGTAGGGCTCCGGTGTTCCATTGTTGACCAAATCATCAATTAGGACGCCGATGTATGCGTCGGATCGGGATAGAATGAGCGGCTGTCGGCCCAGTAAACCCAACGCGGCGTTGGCGCCGGCAATCAAACCCTGAGCGGCCGCTTCTTCGTATCCGGAAGTGCCATTGATCTGTCCCGCAAAAAAGAGGTTCGGGATACGCTTGGTTTCTAGCGTGCGCTGGAGTTGCGTCGGGGGGCAATAGTCGTATTCCACCGCATAACCGGGTCGCAGCATCTCGGCATTTTCTAGCCCGCGAATAGATCGAATAAACTCATACTGAACCTCATAGGGCAAGCTGGTCGAGATTCCGTTGACATAAATCTCGTCGGAGTGGCGGCCCTCGGGTTCGAGAAACAGCTGATGGCTTTCTTTGTGAGCAAACCGCACCACCTTATCTTCGATGGACGGACAGTAACGTGGGCCAGTTCCTTCGATAATCCCGGAATACATCGGTGATTTATCCAGATTTGATGCAATAATCTCATGTGTCCTAGAGTTTGTGTGGGTGATCCAACAGGGGATTTGTTCCACGTGGAACTTTCCATCGCGAAAGGAGTTCAGTGTAAAGAGATCGTCGGAAGACTTCTGGATGGTATCTGACAGATAGCTGAAAAGAGCCAACGGGGATTCGCCATTTTGTCGGTCACACTGGGAAAAATCGATCGTTCCGGCCAGCAGGCGACACGGTGTCCCCGTTTTGAAGCGGCCCAGCTCGAAACCCAAGTCTTTCAAGGAATCACTAATAGTAGACACGGAATCTCCCATGCGGCCACCACTCTGATTTCGGAGCCCGACGTGGAGCAGACCTCGCATGAACGTGCCGGTTGTGATAATGACCCGCTTTGCGTTAAAAACGACTCCGAACTGGGTTTCAACGCCGCAGGCTCCGGAATCAGCGACCAGAATTTTTAGCACATTGGCCTGCTTGAGATCCAAGTTGGGCTGCCGCTCGAGCGTGACCTTGGCCCGGAACTGATACGCCTTCTTGTCACACTGCGCGCGCGGAGCCCTCACACTGGGGCCCTTCTTGGCATTCAGCATCCGGAACTGGATCGCCGTGGCGTCCGTATTCAAACCCATGAAGCCACCCAAGGCATCAATCTCGCGGACCATATGACCCTTGGCCAATCCACCAATCGCCGGATTGCAGGACATCTGGCCAACCGTGTCCGCATTCTGCGTCAAAACAAGGGTTCGGACCCCTAACCGGGCAGCGGCAAGCCCTGCTTCGATCCCGGCATGCCCGGCACCGACTACGATCACATCGTATTGCTTGGGGTAATTGAAGTCAGGCATGATGGCTCAGAATAGAGCACGGAAAACCCGTCGCGGAAAGGAAATGATCGATTGAATCCGCGCGCTGGAATTCAAACGTTCCACGTGGAACAATTCTGCGCCAGCGAAGTGAAGTCCGGGCGAATCAACCCAGAATGCCAGTGGATGCCCTTGGCAGTAGATGAGTAAGTTCGAGGTGGGCGCGATCACCGACCAGATTGGCAGAAATAATCCGAAGGTTCGGTGCAAATTCCGCGAGCACTTGGCGGCAAGCCCCACAAGGACTCACGGGTTCCTTGGAGTCAGACACGATTGCGATACACGTGAACTTGCGAGAACCTGCCGAAATAGCGCTACCCAACGCAACCCGTTCTGCGCACATCGTAAGCCCAAAGCTGATGTTTTCTACATTACAACCAACAAACACCTTCCCACTGGAATCAAGGAGTGCTGCTCCGACCGCGAAGTGCGAGTAGAGGCTGTAGGCCTGATTGCGAGCGTTCGAAGCAGCCGAAACCAAGTCATCGTCGTTCATAAAAGGAGCTTGTGGGAATACGGAAGCTTGTTTAAAGAAATCGTAAGTTGTTTCCTATCAGTAGCTTATAAGATTCATTGGAATCCCATTCCGCTAAAACTGCAAGACCTCAGCGCGCCCTTACTTGCTTCCAGGTTTGATCGCAGGGATTCCTTCGAGATCTGGCGGGATTTGATCGGGCGGGAACGTCTCGGGGGTCATTTGAATGAGGCTGAAGAATGGACATCCGAAATCCGGGAGGTTTCCGCCGCTCCGGTCCACGATGCTGCCCGCTGCGGCGACCACCCCGCCGTGGGCGTGAACGATATCGATAGTTTCCTGCACGCGTCCGCCGCGGGTCACCACGTCCTCCGCAACTACAAACCGCTCGCCTGGCGTGATGACAAATCCTCGCCGCAGCACGAGCCCACCCAATCCGTCTTTTTCAGCAAAGATGTGCCGCTTTCCGAGATGCCGCGCGACTTCTTGGCCTACAATGATACCGCCCACAGCCGGTGAGATCACAGTGGTTGCATCAAACGGTCGGAGCAGCTCGGCCAATGCGCCGCAGACCCGTGAAGCAATCGGGGCATCTTGAAGCAAGAGCGCACATTGAAAAAACTCGCGGCTGTGCAGTCCGCTGCGTAGCACAAAATGCCCATGGAGGAGGGCGCCGGTTTGACGGAAGAGATCGAGGATTTCTGAGTTCATAGGTAAATGGTTTGCAGCGCTGGAGGTTACTGGTTCGATGAAGTTTCAGGGCCGTCAGTTCGTGCAAAGGAACCGCGTGCCATCCGCCTGCCGTTTTAAAAACTCCTTGGCCAACGCGTGATAGGCAGCCGCACCCGGACCGTTCGGGTCATGTTCAAAGATGGTGCGTCCAAAGCTGGGCGCTTCGCCGAAACGCACCGATCGCGGAATCACCGTCTCGAATGCAACCTCCTGAAAATGGTTGCGCACATCCGCTACGACAGCGGCATTCAGGTTCGTTCGGGTGTCAAACATCGTGAGCACCATTCCAGCGATGGAAAGCCCCGGATTGGCCGTTACTTGGAGATCGCCGAGCACGCGCATGAGCGTCGAAAGCCCTTCCAGCGCGTAGTATTCGCACTGAATCGGGATCAAAATCTCATCCGCCGCAACAATCGCATTGGTCATGGAAATCCCGAGCGACGGCGGGCAGTCGAGCAGTGCGTAGTCAAAAGTATTGTCCTCGCGCAGCTTCGTGAGTGCCCGCCGGAGTTGCGTGAGGTGCGAATCCATGCGGGCGACCTCGACCTCCGAGCCGGCGAGATCCAGATCGGCAGGGATCGCAAAAAGATTTTCGATACGCGTGGGCAGGACGAGCTCCGATGCATCTTTTTCGCCGATCAGGGCATAATACAAGCTATGACCGCTGATGTCGCCCAATCCCATGGCGCTGGTGGCATTGCCCTGCGAATCGAGGTCAGCGAGCAGGACGCGGGATCCCTGGGCCGCGAGGGCGGCTGCGAGATTGACGGTGGTGGTGGTTTTTCCCACCCCGCCTTTTTGGTTGGCGATGGCAATGGTTTTCATCAGTTCGAGGAGTAATAATCTACTAGGCCTTGCACGACCGAGTCGACGTATTCGCGGTAGATGCTGGGCTGCATTTTGCCGCCCACCTTTCGCAGACCTTCATAGTCGCCCGCTTGGATTCGTGCAAATACTTCGCGGTTATTCATGACATAGGGCTCTAAATAGACGACCGGCGAGTGAAAAAGTCGGTTCGCGAGCAGGTTTCTCGCCCAGATGTAGGGGCTTTTGCCGACCTTGATGGTATTGCCTCCGATATACTCGTAAGGTGGTAATCCGGTGGCGGAAGCCATCGCACGAGCCAGCCGCTCGGTCACGGCCAACTCCTCCGGATAGGCGCGCGACAGCAGCTTCTGGAGCATGTTCAGGCGCTGGTCTTCATAGCTGAGCTCCTCCGCGCTGAACGCACCCGTGACTAAAAAGTGGAGGTGGTTCTTTTCGCTGAGCGTCGGGTGCGCCTCATTGCCCCAAGCCTCGGCGTTAAAATGCAGGCACAGCACGAGATCGGGTTTCAGCGATGAATTGACGAGCCGCGAGCGCCGACGGATTTCAGCAACGCGGTAGAACAACCGGTCTGCCTCGCGCTGAAGCGACACGGGCGTGATTTCCTGGTTTTTGTCCATTAATGAAAGTAGGGCTTCGGAATGAAGTTGCCGCGGACGCATGGACGTGACGAGTTTTGGCTTTGAGCGGGTGAGCGAAACGGTCGCGCCTAGCTTCTCCAAGCGCTCGCGGAGCAAATTCGCCACGTAAAGCGTCATGTCGCCTTCGGTAACGGGCATCGAGTTACCGATTTGAAACCACCGCTCCTCGATTTTCGCCCATTCACCGCCGATATGGCCGGGGTCGATGGCAATTTTGATACCTTGAAGCGGCTCGTCCGCTGTGCTACCCCCGAGCTCAGCCCGCCCACGCCAGAATCGGCGCACGGGCTGGGCCTGCTCCCGCGAAGGTGCAAAACGCAGTTCCCAAAAGGCGGTATCGGATGACATCATCACCAACGCCCGATCTGATTCCACCCGGATCACATTCATCCATGCGCCGCCGGGTGCATACACCTGATCCAACAGCGCGACAAAGTCATCGCGGGTGATGGTTTTTTGAAATCCATCGAGCGATTTCCAGTTTGGACGCTCGGCGAGGGGGCCTAAACGGGACTCACCCGCAGCCGTCGCGACAGCCGGCGAGCCCAGCGGGATCAGCAAACAGGCGAGTGAAATCCGAATGATGGAAAAAGAAGCGCGCAAAGTGGGAAAGTTGTATCGCACATTGGTCCGACGATGCGATAAAAACGGGGATGATTCGGATTCTTTTTCTGGGGGACATCGTCGGTGAGCCGGGGCGCAAGGCCGTGATTTCAAAAATTCCGGCGCTGCGCGAGCAACTCAGCCTCGATTTTATTATCGCGAACGGCGAAAACTCCGCCGGTGGGCGCGGGATTACGCCGAAAATTGCGATCGACCTCCTCCGATGTGGGATCGCTGTCATCACGACCGGCGATCATGTTTGGGATCAAAAGGAACTTGCGCAATGGATCTCGACGGAACCACGCGTGCTGCGTCCGGCGAACTACCCTCCCGGAGCACCCGGCGGCGGCAGCATCGTTTTGGACACAGCCAAGGGGAAGATCGCAGTGCTGAACCTGCAAGGGCGCACGTTCATGCCATCGATTTTGGATAATCCATTTCCTGTCGCCGACGCAGAGGTCGAGCGACTCCGGGCGGAAACGCCGGTGATCTTTGTCGATATGCACTCCGAGACGACCAGCGAAAAAATCGCGATGGGTCGCCACCTGGATGGGCGGGTTTCCGCCGTCGTCGGCACGCATACGCACGTCCAAACGGCGGACGAGCGGATTTTTCCGGGCGGCACCGCATTCCTTTGCGACGCCGGGATGTGCGGGCCGGATGACTCGATTCTCGGACGCCAAGTCGATGCCATCCTCGCGCGATTCCAAAACGGCATGCCGATCTCATTCCCCGTGGCACGTGGCCCCGTGCGCCTCTGCGGAATGATCGTCGATATCGATGAATCCACCGGCCACGCCAGAGAGGTGCGTCGGTTCACGGATCTTGTGAATGTCGATTGCTAGGAGTGCCAGAGCGGATGTAATGTCGTTTGACTCGCCGCCGATCTGGCGGAGACATACCGTCACCTTATGCACTCTATTCCATCGCACATCGTTCTCGGCCTCGCCTTGACGGTCCTCTTTACCGGCTGCGCATCGGTGAGCGTGACCGGGTCCCAGTTCCCTCCGGCCCCCTCGAAACTGATGACACCACCACAGATTTTCATCACGCCCTTCACGTTTGCCCCGAGTTCTCTCCGAGTTGATCGCGAGGGCGAGAGTCTTCGGACTTTTGAAAACGGGGTATCGAAACAAATGGCGGACCGCCTCGCCCAGCGCCTCACAAAATACATCGCCCCGGCAAGTGTCCTGACCGTCGGCAGCCAGAATCCGGTGACGGACTCGTGGATTGTAGAAGGAGAATTCACGAGGATTAACCAAGGGAGCCGTGCACTGCGCTCGATCGTTGGGTTTGGCGCCGGAAGCACCAAAATGGAATCGACGACGAAAGTGTTTCGTGTCGGGCCGTCCAACAAGCGCGAATTCATTGCCCTCATCAAAACCTCCGGAGGTTCAAACGCCGAGCCGGGTGCCCTCGTGGGCGGCGTGTTCGGGGCAGGCCCGCGTGGGATTCTTCGAGCGGCGACCAGCGGGGTCTCCGCCGACTCGCGACGCACGGCTCGGGAGATTACAGCGACACTCTCCGAGCGCCTCGCTGCCGACGGTGCCGCGCTCCCCGAGCCATCGCTGCGTCCCAAGCGGCCACGGGAGGCCCCTCCAGCGCAGGCTTCGACGGCATTGCCGTGATAGAAAACCAAGCCGAAGTGCCGTCGCTAAGGTAGTTTTTTCGCGAGCGATCTCGTGGTCACCTTGAGAATGGCGAAAACGCGCAAAAAGCATTGCACTTTCTCTGCCCTGGCTAGCGTTTCTCCTATTGAAGTTTAGGAATCAGCGAAATCACCACTCCCAATGACCGTTGCCACACTCCAGCCGATTTTTACTGCGAAAGGGTGGAAGCCATTCGAGTTCCAGAAGCAAACTTGGAAGGCATACAGGGAAGGAAAATCGGGGCTGCTCCATGCTCCGACGGGCCTCGGCAAAACGCTCGCGGTCTATCTGGGTCCGCTCTCGGAGCCGGCCGATGACAAAACCTCGTGCCAAATCCTATGGCTCACTCCGCTGCGGGCGCTTGCGGCGGATACTTTGCGCGCATTGCGCGAACCCCTAGCGCATCTCGCGCCGCACCTTGAAGCAGAGGCGCGGACGGGTGACACACCATCGGCGTTACGAGCCCGGTTGCGCAAAAAGTTACCCCACACACTGGTCACCACTCCTGAGTCGCTTTCGCTCATGCTCACGCACGCGGATTTCGCCGAAAAGCTGAGTGGACTGCGCTGCGTGATCGTGGACGAGTGGCATGAGCTCCTTGGAACTAAACGCGGTGTGCAAACAGAGCTTTGTCTCGCACGCCTCCGCGCATGGTTTCCAGGGCTCCGAATTTGGGGACTTTCCGCGACCTTGGGGAACTTGACCGAGGCGAGGCAAACGCTCCTCGGAGATGCGTTCGAACGATCCGTCGAAGTATCCGCCGATATGAAAAAGTCGATCGTCATCGACACATTGATTCCGAACGTAATCGATAGCTTTCCATGGTCCGGTCACATCGGAACCAACCTCGCTGGGCAGGTGGCCGACGAAATCGAGAAATCGAACGTGACATTGGTTTTTACCAACACGCGATCACAGACGGAAATCTGGTATCAAGAGCTGTGTGCCATTCGGCCCGATTGGAAAAACCGGATCGCCATGCACCACGGCTCACTGGATCGCGCGGATCGTGACCTCGCGGAACAAGGACTGCGCGAGGGGTCATTGAAATGTGTGATCGCGACGTCGTCTCTCGATCTGGGTGTGGATTTCTCCCCGGTCGATCAAGTCATACAAATCGGCTCTCCCAAAGGCATCGCGCGGCTACTCCAGCGTGCAGGCCGCTCCGGTCACCAGCCGGGGAGTGTGTCGCGTATTATCGGAGTGCCCACGCACGCGCTCGAACTCGTCGAGTTCGCAGCGGTGCGGGATGCTGCGCTCGCAAAAAATATCGAATCCCGCACGCCGATTAAAAAGCCACTTGATGTGCTCGTCCAACACCTCGTCACATGTGCCATCGGCAAGCGCTTTGACCCCGATGCGATGCGACGTGAAATCCAATCGAGTCACGCATTTGCAAACCTTACCGACGCCGAATGGGATTGGTCTCTCGGATATATTTCGAATGGTGGATCCGCGCTGGCTGCCTACCCGCGTTACCGCAAAGCAAGGTTCGAAGATGGATGTTACGTCGTGGATGACAAACGCCTCATCATGCAACACCGCATGAGCATCGGCACGATCTCAAGTGAGCCTGCCGTGTTTATAAAATTCGCCAACGGCCAAACGCTCGGAACGGTCGAGGAGTCATTCATTTCAAAACTCAAACCCGGCTCCGCCCTCATCTTCGGTGGCCGCCACCTCACGCTCGTCCGATTCCACCAACGCACTGCGACAGTGAAACTTTCCTCCCGCACCACCAAAGGGCAGGTTGCGATTTGGGGAGGGCAACGAATCCCACTATCCAGCGAACTATCCCACGCCCTCGCCAAACGCCTTAACGGGTTCGGCCGACCAGCAAAGGAAATGAAAGCGGTCGCGCCCATCCTAGCCATTCAACAAAAATGGTCCCGCCTGCCGTCCGACGAGTTTCTCCTCGTCGAACACGCGCGATCCAAGGGCGCAGAGCATCTGTTTTTCTACCCCTTCGCCGGGCGCTTGGTCCACGAAGGATTAGGCGCGCTCGTCGCATTCAGGATTTCGCGCGAGTCCGGAGAGTCGGTCGTCAGCAACCAGAATGACTATGGGTTTGCACTCACGGCCCGCCGACTCGACCTCAATGAAAAAAGTTTGAAGCGGTTCGTATCGAGTGAAAACTTGCTTCCGGACCTCGTCGCTTGCATGAACACCGCCGAACTGGCCCGACGGCAATTTCGTGAAATCGCCCGCGTCTCCGGCCTGATCATGCAAACGCCCCCCGGCCAAAAAGACCGCTCCCAGCGCGAAGTCCAGGCCAGCGCTTCCCTCCTTTTCGAAGTAATATCGCGCTACGACACCGGCAACTTACTCCTCGCCCAAGCCGAACGGGAAATCCTCGAACAACAACTCGAACTCACGCGCCTCACTGCCGTCATTCGCAATCTGGAAAAAAACCCGATGCACCTCGTGGAAACCAGCAACCTCACTCCCATGGCATTCCCGCTCTGGGCCGATCGCCTATCCGCCACCCATTTGCCAGCCGACGCCGCAAACCGGTTGGAGGCCATGCTCCTTGCACTCAACCAAGCAGCGAAGTAAACCGAAGGTTTTAGGGCAAACTCAGATCCAGCGATTGAGGGGTTTTAGACAGCAACTGTGTTTGTGAAAGAGTTTAAATCGGAGTTGGGATGGGGCATCTGGCGAGGGAGTTGAGGTGGATAAGGAGTTTGCGCATGACGGCGGTGAGTGCGAGTTTGAAGGGTTTACCAGCGGC